>JGI12316J14372_10000092_pt1 | contig 234214 bp, 254 predicted proteins | sample MarCyaLeptolynsp_FD_14372 | JGI IMG/M metagenome (IMG submission 14372)
AGAGGCATCATAATGATGAAAACTCGTTTAGGGGAAAGCGTCGCAGATTTGTTTGCACCGCTTTTGGTTTTATTGACACTCGCGCTTGCGACTGTTGCACCCGCTGTGGCGCAACTTGATCAAGCCAGAAGCACTGAATTGCAAAAGACGCAAGCCGGTGCAGATACGCAAGCGCAAATCGACAATTTGGATGATGAGCGTGCGGATATTGAAGCGGAATATAAGGTCGCTTTGACCCAGCTTGAAAATTTGCGCGAATATAATGGTCAGCTGGAACTGCTGATTGAAGCTCAGGAAGCAGAAAAAATATCTCTTCGTGATCAAATCAATCGGATTACAGGTGTTGGCCGTGAGATTGTTCCGTTGATGAATGAGATGCTTGATGCCTTAGAGCAATTCGTCAATCTCGATGTACCGTTCCTGCTTAATGAGCGCAAAGCCCGTGTCAACGGTTTGAAAAACTTGATGGGCCAAGCGGATGTTACTGACTCAGAAAAGTACCGTCGGATTTTGGAAGCCTTTCAAATCGAGAATGACTATGGCCGGACCATCGAAGCCTATGAAGGTACGGTGGAACGGGAAGGAGCAGACCCTCTCGCTGTGACTTTCCTGAAAATTGGCCGCGTATCGTTCATTTATCAAACTCGTGACGGTTCTGAGACATATGTTTGGAATCAGGCAAACGGTTCTTGGGAAGCTCTTTCCGGCGGTTACAACACGCCGATCACCATCGCTATCCGGATGGCCAAAGAGCAAATTCCGCCGGATCTGATTTTCATTCCGGTTTTCGGACCAGAGGCATCTTAAGGGGTAAGGACCAGAACGATGAAAAACATGTTTAAAGTAATTGGTCTTTCGGTCAGTCTTGCCGTTACAGGCCTCGTGGTCAGCGAAACACCTGTCTCGCCGATCAAGTCACAAGCACAGGCCCAGGCCGGCAACACGCTTGATGCTCTTCTGCGCAATATCCAAGGCGCAAGAGCGCTGTCGCGTCAGGAAAACCAGGATCGTTTGGCGAGGTTCCGTTCTGCACGAAATCAACAAGCGTCTCTTCTCAATCAAACCAAGGCAGACATCGCCAGGGAAGAAGCCAGAAGCGAGCAGTTGGAAGCCACCTTTAACGAGAATGACGAAGTTCTCGGTGAGTTGGAGCTGCAACTGGCAGATCGCTTGGGTGTATTCGGTGAATTGTTCGGCACCGCCCGTCAGGTTGCCGGTGACACTCGTGGTCAATTGAACAACTCATTGGTCAGTGCACAGATCCCTGGCCGTGCTGCTATCGTTGACGAAATTGCCACAAGTAAAGCTTTGCCGACAATGGGCCAATTGCGTGAACTTTGGTTCATTATGCAGCAAGAAATGACCGAACAAGGCAAAGTTGCCAGCTTTGATGCTCCGGTCCGGAATGAAGATGGTGAAATGGAGCAAGCGACGGTTGTTCGTGTTGGTCCTTTCAGTGCCGTCGCCGACAGCCGCTTCGTCAATTACAATCTTGAGCGTAAAGAGTTGGAATATTTGGTGCGTCAACCCAGCGCGTCCTTCTTGGGTGCTGCTGACGATCTGCAAGATGCCGATCCCGGTGAATTGGTCCAAGCAGCCATCGACCCGTCAAGTGGCGCGATCTTGAGCTTGTTGGTGCAAACACCCAATTTGATTGAGCGTATCAATCAAGGTGGCATTGTCGGTTACATCGTGATCGGGTTGGCTGCTTTGGGTCTTTTGATCGGTATCGGCCGCACGTTGAGCCTCACAGGCACAGCCTCGTCCGTACGCCGCCAGGCGAAGAGCCGCAAAGCCAGCAAGTCCAATCCGCTTGGCCGCGTCTTTATGGCGTATGAAGAAAACGCCAATGCGGATGTTGAGACACTTGAATTGAAACTGGACGACGCCATCTTGAAAGAGATGCCGAAACTGGAAAAAGGCCTCAACACTTTGAAAGTGTTGGCTGGTGTTGCACCGCTTCTCGGTCTTCTAGGTACGGTGACCGGTATGATCCAGACCTTCCAGGCCATTACCTTGTTCGGAACAGGCGATCCGAAATTGATGGCCGGCGGTATTTCACAAGCTCTTGTGACGACCGTGTTGGGTCTGGTTGCAGCGATCCCGCTCTTGTTGCTCCATAGTTTGGCGAGTGGCCGCGCGAAGATCGTTCAACAGATCTTGGAGGAACAAGCTGCCGGTTTGGTGGCGGCTCAAGCCGAGGGTCGATAGACCATGGATGCTGTTGCAGACATTGTGCAGGCTCTGAATCCGGTGAATGCCTTTTCGAGCCTGCAGCAATTCCTAGAGCAGGGGGGAGATGTTTTGGTGGTCATTATGATCGCCACCTTCTTCCTCTGGGCTCTGATTGTGGAACGCTATTGGTATTTTTGGACCTCCGCCGGATCGGTGGCCAAGAAGGCGATCAATGAATGGGATGCGCGTGCCGATCATAAATCTTGGTATGCCCATCGCATCCGTGAACAATTGCTCTCTGAAGTGCGTCAAAGCAACCAAAGCAATTTGTTGATGATCAAAGCCTTGGTGGCCGTAGCGCCTTTGCTGGGATTGCTCGGCACGGTGACGGGCATGGTCGAGGTTTTCGACGTGATGGCCTTTACCGGTTCCAGTAATGCCAGAGCGATGGCCGCCGGTGTGTCCAAAGCGACCATCCCGACCATGGCCGGAATGGTAGCCTCTTTGTCCGGGCTTTATTTCTCGGCGGCTTTGGACCGGCGTTCGGCGCGCGAAATCAATCGCGTGGCCGATTCCATGGTTCTCAACTAGGGAGTGGTGAATTATGCGAAAACGCTCTCACGTCAATGACGAAGAAGCCGAAGTCAATATGACCCCGATGCTCGACATCGTGTTCATCATGCTGATCTTCTTTATTGTGACTGCCACGTTCGTTCGGGAAACCGGATTTGATGTGTCGCGGCCGGATCCCAATCAAGAACAGCAGCAAACCAAATCGGCACGCCCGATTCTGATTCAAATTAACGCCCAGAATGAGATCTTCTTAGATCGCCGGCGTGTGGATGTACGTTCGGTTCAGGCCAATGTGCAAAAGCGCTTGGCGGAAGATCCCAATACGGCTGCGATTATTCAAACTGCGCGTAAGGCCAGCACAGGCACTATGGCGCAGGTGATGGATCAGGTGAGGCTTGCGGGCGCCGGCTTGTCTTTGGCGCCTCTGGCAGAAGATGCAGAGCAATAGTGTCGACCTGACCTCGATAGTCGATAGGAACGGAAAAGTATGAGACGTAAAACCGTAGGCAAAGAGGAAGAACCGGAAATCAATATGACCCCGATGCTCGACATCGTGTTCATCATGTTGATCTTCTTCATCGTGACGGCTGTTTTCGTGAAGGAAGCGGGCATCGATGTGAATAAACCGGAAGTACAAACCGCCGAAGATATCAAGCGTGTGTCGGCGTTGATCGCGATTTCCGAAGACAACGAGATCTGGATCAACAAGACGGAAGTTGAGTTACGTGACGTGCGGGCCGTTGTCGAGCGGCTGCGTAAAGAAAACCCCCAAGGTCAATTTGTGGTACAGTCAGATGCGAAATCCGAATCTGGCGTCGTTGTTGATGTTTTGGATCAGCTCAACGAAGCCGGGATTCGCGGTGTTGCAATCTCGACCGTAAACGAATGAAGGATGGCATAATATGATCAGATTACTTCTTGGTCTTCCTGTTGCAGGCGTCATCACGGTCTCTTTGTTTTTGCTGATGCGCTACCTGGTTTTGGTGGAAGGCGCGGAGCAAAAAGAAGATGAGTTGACCACCATCAGCATTACCCGTCCTGATCGGGACGAGGACGTCAATCGCCGCGACCGGAACAAGCCGGATCGTCCGGAACAGGCTGAGGCACCGCCGCCGCCACCGCCTATGCAGGTTAACTCGCGCGTAGATCCGGCGACGCTCGCCGGAAACATGGCCATGCCGGATTTTGGTGTGGATGTGGGCAGCTTGGATGCGCCGACAGACCGCACGGCCATTCCGCTTGTAACGGTTCCGCCCATTTATCCGGACCGGGCGGCATCTCGCGGCATTGAAGGCTGGGTGGTTGTGGAATTTGATATCACGCCGGCGGGCACCGTTGAAAACCCGCGTGTGATCGATGCGCTGCCTGCGAAGACCTTCGACCGGGCGGCTCTGAAAGCGATTCGGAAGTGGAAATTCAAACCACAAATTGTCAACGGACAGCCGGTGGCGCAGTTCAACAAAGAATATCAGATTACATTCCAGCTCGATAAGTAGAGCGGAAGGTTTGGACACCTAAAAGACAGGAGAGTGTAGACACAGGATAACGCGCCGGAGTGAGCAAAACACAAGACAAGCTCGGGCCAACATCAGCGGGGCAGCGAAATTGGGATTTACCCAATGTCATGGCAATAAAAAAGGAGATTGCACATGTTTAGGCTGCGATACGTGGTTGGGATTTTGGGCTCAGCGGCCATAACCGCCGGATTGTTTTTGTTTATGATGGGATTGGTGAAAACCGAAAAGCAGACCGAAGAGGTCGACGAGGTGGACCCAATAATCATCGGGCGAACAGTTCCCGACACACCGGCTCAGAAAAAAATCCGGAAACCTGAGAAACAGGCAGTAAAACCAAAGCCACCCAAGCCGCCGGTCTTAAAGACCGAGGTCGTGATCGACCAAAACAATTCATCGGGTGATTCGTTTGATTTGGACGGTTTTGAGCCTGTTGTCTCCCAAGGTGGTTTTCAAGATGGGCGGGCGATCCCGATGGTTCAAATTCCACCCATCTATCCGGAGAGATGCCGGTCAAGAGGATTGGAAGGGCGCGTTGTACTGGAGTTTGATGTGACCGAATTGGGCACTGTCGAAAATGTGAGGGTGATTGAGTCGTATCCGGGCTCTTGTTTTGATAAAGCCTCTATTAAGGCAATTAAACAGTGGAAGTATCGGCCGAAAACCATCAATGGCCGTGCCGTTCCACAACTTGGAGTTCAAGAAGCAATTGAGTATGAGTTTGAGGACGATGCATAGAGTTTGAGTGGGATTAGAGGTTTGGGAGCGGCGTGCTCCAGACGCAACTTTCAAACCGGCCCCATCGTTCGTAGGAGGAAATAAGATGAAAGGACATCTCCGAATGAAAAGTACAATACGATTTGCAGTCTTTGCGATTGCCGGCGCATTGGTCTTTGCTGGGGGTGAGTTCAATGGGGGGAACGGACTTATTTCTCAGGCGCAAGCGCAAGACGCAAGTGCTGAAAAAAGTAGAACCAATTCCGGACGTCAAACCAAGCGGACGGAAGCCCACTCCGAGAAGGGCATTAAAGTGCTGACCCAAGCTCAAGAGCAGATGGAAGCCGACAATAACGGTGCCGCTGTCTCGACTCTGAGCGGAATGTTGGGCAATCCCGGCGCCTACAAAGGAATCGACATTGCGATCGGCCATAAGTTCCGCGCCTATGCCTATATCGGTCAGGACAAGTATGGTTCGGCTTTGGCGGATTTCGATAAGGCCATTGCTCATCCGTCTTTGCCCGATTGGGACAAGTCGGAACTGCAATTCAACATCGCGCAAATCGCTTTGGCGCAAGGCCAGGTCAGCAAAGCTATCCGGGCCCTGGAAGCCTGGTTTGCCCAAGCTGAAAACCCGAATGCAGCAGCCTATTTCTTTGCGGCTCAAGCCTACGCACAAGGGGATCGCTGGGCCGATGCCGAGCGCAATGTGGAACAGGGTTTGGCCAAGATGGATAAGGCCAATCCTCAAGAGAATTGGTATCGCGTGGCCAGCGTGATTTATCTGCAGCGTGAGAAATATTCCAAAGCGCGTCCGATTTTGGAAACGATGATTTCTCTTTGGCCTGGCAAGAAAGAATATTACTCGCAATTGGGCGCGGTTTATTCCGAATTGGGCCGCGAAAAAGATTCGTTTGCTATGTTGGCGATGGCCTATGACAACAAACTGGATCTCAACGGCAGCGAAGTGCTCCGTTTGGGACAGCTTTACCGCATGTATGAGTATCCTTTCCGGGCCGCCAAGATCATTGAAAAAGGCATCAATGACGGCAAGCTCAAGCGGAACAAAAAGAACTGTGAGGAATGGGGCAATGCCTACTTCCAAGCCCGCGAAATGAAGCGAGCGATGAACCCACTGGAATGCGCTGCCAAAGCGTCCAATGACGGCCAAATTTGGCTGCGTCTTTGCCAAGTTCACGTCCAGGAAGACGCTTGGAAGAGCGCAAGCTCTGCCTGCAACAGCGCCATCAACAAAGGCGGATTGGACAAGGATGGGGGCATGGCCTGGCAGCTCGCCGGGATTGCCCGCTATGAGCTTGGTGAACGCGAAGAAGCGATCGAAGCCTTCGACAAATGCATGGGCTGGGATAATACGGCCGACTCCTGTGTGAAGTGGAAGAACTCGGTTCAAGCTGAGCTCGTCCGTGAGAAAGCGGAAAGAGATCGCCAGGAAGCCGCTGCGAAAGCGGAAGCTGAACGTGCGAAAGAGATTGAAGAACAGATCAAACAGATCGAGAAAGATTCTCAGTCTCTGAGCTCCAGCACGGCCGACGAAGCTGCCGGCGCTGAATAATATTCAAAAAACAAATTTGAGAAAGGCGGGCCTGAGGGCCCGCCTTTTTTGTGTCTCATTCGTCGCGTAAAACGGGAACCATAAAAGGGGTTTCGCGTCTTTCTCAAGCGCGGATGAGCGGGGCTTTCGCAATGTAAACTGTGGGAGCCAAAAATGAGCCAACATCAATCCTTTGCGCGCCGTATTCTTACGGTGCTGACGATCACCTTTTTCTTGAGCTTTGATTCCAGTATGGAGTTTTCGCTTGTACCACAGGCGGCTGCTCAAGCAGCAGAGAATGACAGAAGCCAATCAAACTCAGGGCGTGACACGCGACGCGTATCCGCACATTCACAAAGAGCCGGCGCTCTGTTTCAGGATATTCAAGAAGCTATCGAGCAGGAAAATTATGACAATGCCGTCGCTTTGTTGAATGAGATATTGGACGATCGGAAAAGATTTAAGGGTGTTGATGTCGCGGTCGCGTTGAAAATGCGTGGCTATACGTATGCGCAAGACGGCCGATTAGACTCGGCACTGAACGACTTTGAAAAAGCGATTGTTGATTCAGCACTTCCCGACTGGGACGTACTTCCGTTGAGGTTTACGATAGCGCAGCTCTATTTGGCTGACGGCCGAGTGACCGAAGCTATCAAAAATCTCGAGCTATGGTTTGTTGACGCTGAGGCGCCCAGTGCATCCGCGTATTTCTTTGCGGCTCAGGCGTATGCACAAGGGGACGAATGGGCCAAAGCAGAACGAAATGCAGAAGAGGGGCTCAAGAAAATGGATCTCAATGAGCCACGCGAGAGTTGGTATCGCATTGCAACGATCATCTATTTCCAGAATCAAAGGTACTCACGGGCGGCACCGATGCTTGAGACAATGATTTCTCTTTGGCCTGACAAGAAGGAATATTACGGGCAGTTGTCTGCGGTCTATACCGAGCTTGGCAGAGACGACGACGCCTTCGCTGTGCAGGCAATGGCCTATGACAATCATCTTGATTTAAACGCCAACGAGCTCATGCGTCTTGGCCAACTTTATCGCGTCTATGAATTCCCTTTTGAAGCAGCCAAGATCTTCGAACGAGGTATCGATGAAGGCAAACTCAAACGAAACAAAATGAACTGTGAGGAACTCGGGAATGCCTACTTCCAGGCAAGGGAAATGAAAAAAGCGATGGTCCCACTGGAATGCGCTGCCAACGCCTCAGAGGATGGAGAGAATTGGTTGAAGCTTTGCCAGGTGCATATGCAGCAAGACGCGTGGTCGCGAGCTGAGAGCGCCTGTCGGAGCGCTATTGCCAAAGGGGGGTTGCAAGAATATGCAGGACTAGCTCATCAACTCTTAGGCATTGCTCTCTATGAGCAAGGCAAACGCGACGATGCGATCAGCGTGTTTGAAACCTGCTTGGCAATTGAAGAGTCTTCCGACTTTTGTGTCAGGCGCAAGAGCCTTGCTCAAGTGGAGTTAAAGCGCGAGCGCTTAGAGCAGCAACGTGCCGAAGCTTCGGCCGACGCGGAGGAAGAGCGCAAAGCGGAAAGAGAAAGACAGATCAAGCAGATGGAGGAAGACGCGAAAAGGCTGAAGTGAGGAGCTAGCCCCTATTTTGAATATCTTACGTAAGGCGGGCCTGAGGGCCCGCCTTTTTTATGTCTCATTTCCTTCCTATCAGTCTGGCGCGCTGTCGGGCGGCGGTCATGTCCCCGTAAGTATTTGATGCGGACTTGTTTCTGAGCGGGAAAAGTTCATGAAAATCAGTGGTTTGCGCGCGTCGCAGTTCGGCGTGTTTGTTTTGGCGGTTGCCACCCTGGAGGTCGGGCTCGACGTCGCGACGGGTGGCGTACCCCCTGTTATGGCCAAGAAAGCCGATGACGCGCAGTTTTCCGCACCGCTCCTTATCCCCGATGAAGCTGAAAAATCCCACTCTCGGGCCGCTCTGGTGCATTTGGATACGGCCATTCAGGCTTTACAGTCCGATGATTTTGACACCGCCTTGGCGGCCTACAATCAAATTCTGGCGCATCAGGATAAGTTCAATGCCTTTGATATTGCGATTGCCTACAAGATGCGAGGCATGGCCAACGTGGCGAGCGGGCAATATGAGGCGGCCTTAGCTGATCTCAAGTTGGCGATTGCGCACCCCTATCTAACCACCCCCGACGTGTCTGAATTGCAGCTGGTGGTGGCGAGGGTCACGTTCTTGCAAGGCCACATTGATGAAGCGGTCGGTTTGCTGAGCGCCTGGCTTGACCGGGCTGTTTCGCCTTCGGCCGAGGCTCTGTTTTTTGCCGCTCAAGTCTATCTCGAAGCAGGTCTGTCGCCCGATGCGGAACGCTTTGTTGAGCAGGGATTGAGGCAAATGGATTCAGAGGTTGCTGAAGAGAGCTTTTACGCCATCGCTGTGGCGGTCTTTATCCAACAGAAGAAATTTGACGAAGCGCTACCACTTCTGCGTACGATGGAATCGCTCTGGCCGCAGGGCTAGCAAGCGACCGGTCAATGATTGTCCTTAGCTCAAGTCAGCAATCTTCAAAGCAAACGCATAATTGAGAGCAATCTCTTTGATCTGTTCAAAGCGGCCGGAGGCACCGCCATGGCCCGCATCCATATTGGTTTTTAACAGCAAGAGAGTGTCGTTGGTTTTGTTGGCGCGCAGTTTGGCTGTCCACTTGGCCGGTTCCCAATAGGTCACGCGGGGGTCTGTGAGGCCCGCTGTGATGAGAATATGGGGATAATCTTGCGCGCGAACATTGTCATAGGGCGAATAGGCGGCGATTGATCCGTATGCTTGCTTACTCTCGATGGGGTTGCCCCATTCAGGCCATTCCGGTGGTGTGAGAGGCAGTGTGTCGTCGCTCATGGTGTTGAGCACGTCGACAAACGGGACGTCGGCAATGATCCCGAGGAAAAGTTCCGGTGCCTGATTGGCCACCGCGCCCATCAACATGCCGCCTGCGCTGCCGCCATGACCGACAATTTGACCGCGCGATGTGTAGCCCTCTGCGATGAGGTGCTTGCCCGCATCTACGAAATCGTTGAACGTATTCGGCTTCCGGTCGAGCTTGCCTTGCTTGTACCAGCGGTATCCGCGCTCCATACCGCCGCGGATATGGGCAATGGCATAAACAAAGCCCCGGTCAATAAGGGACAGACGCGATGTGCTGAAACTGGCGGGAATCGCGTGCCCATAAGACCCATAGCCATAAAGGAGCAAAGGTGCGGTGCCGTCGAGTGCAAGCCCTGCCTTATGGACCACTGTCACCGGAACCAATTCCCCGTCTCGAGCAGGGGCCATCAAGCGGTGAGTCTCGTAATCGGCGGGATTGTGGCCGCTCGGCACCTCTTGGGTTTTCAACAGCGTCCGGGTCCGTTGAACCATGTCGTAGTCAAACACTTGGGCAGGCGTGGTGGGAGAGGAATAAGAAAATCGAACTGTGTGGGTGTCAAACTCATATCCGTCGATCAGTCCAAGTGAATAGGCGTCTTCGTCAAAGCTGACGATGTGCTCTTCGCCTTTGCCCTCATCCGCCGTGAGCGCCGTAATCACAATCTTCGGCAAACCATCGACGCGCTCAAGTCTCACGAGGAACTGGGCGAAAGCCAAAAGGTCGAGAATAAGCGTTCCGGTTTCATGAGGTTGCCAGTCAGTCCAGTGATCGCGCCCCGGTGTCGCGATGGGGCTTTGCATTATTTTGTAGTCTTCCGCATCGTCACAATTGGTCAGAATAAAAAACCGTTCGCCGATATCTGTGACCTCATATTCAATCTTCGGTTCACGAGGTTGAATGCATTGAAGGTCTGCTGTCGGGTTGTCAGCCGGTAGAAGATGGGTTTCCGAGGTTTCGTGATCATGGGCAGAGATGACAATGAACCGGCCGCTCTCGGTCTTCCCAATTCCTAAAAAGAATCCCGGATCCTCTTCTTCATAGACCAAAGTGTCGGCCTTTCGGCTTGTGTGTAATTGGTGGCGAAAGACTTTGTCTGGGCGATGTTTGTCATTCAACGTTGTGTAGAACAGCGTCTTGCTGTCGGCGCTCCATTCAATGCCGCCGGTGATGTTTTCAATTGCGTCGTCTAGATCTTCGCCGGTTTTAAGATTGCGTATCCGGGCCGAGTAAAATTCTGATCCTTTCTCATCGATGCAATAGGCCAAATATTGGTGATCGGGACTGTGTTCGCAATCGCCGATGTCAAAGAAAGCTTTCCCTTCTGCTTCTTTGTCACCATCAAATAGAATCTCTTCGCTGCCTGTTCCGTCTGAGGGTTTGCGGCAATAGACAGGGTGCTGTCCGCCGGTCCGATAGCGCACATAATAGGCAAAGGGCCCGTCACGGCTTGGAACGGAAGAATCGTCCTCTTTGATCCGTCCCTTCATTTCTTCGAACAAACTGTCTTGAAGCTCTTCCGTGTCCTGCATGACGGCTTTTGTGTAGTCGTTTTCCGCCTCCAAATAGGTGCGAATCTCCGTATTCAAGATGCTGGGATCTTGCATCACCTTTTGCCAATTCTCGTCTTTGAGCCAGGCGTAAGGGTCGATGCGTTCGATGCCGTGCGCGTTCAGCTTTGTCTCGCGGCGCGGCGCTACAGGCGGAATCGTTGTTGTCATAGTCTCAATTTGCCGGAGTTAAGATGGGCTGAAGGTTGCCTTCAGCCCTCTTTCTTTTTGAAGTCGAGTGCGGTGCCGTTCATGCAATACCGAAGACCTGTGGGTTTCGGCCCATCCGGGAAAACGTGGCCCAAATGTGCATCGCATGATGCACACACCACTTCCGTGCGCCGCATAAAAAGTTTGTTGTCTTCCTTTTCTGCGACCGAATCGTTCGATACGGGCTGGAAAAAACTTGGCCATCCCGTTCCGGAATCAAATTTGGTTTCCGAGTCAAACAAGGGCTTACCACAGCAAATGCAATGATACATGCCGGCTTCTTTGTTATCGTGGTAGGGGCCGGTAAAAGCACGTTCCGTTCCCGCCTCGCGGGTCACATGATATTGATCCGGTGTGAGCTGTTCGCGCCATTCGGCGTCGGTCTTCGTCACTTTGGGCATAGCCTGCTCCTATTCATTTGAGTCTCAATATGATTACGCCCCGCCTAGGGATCAAGGATCATATCGGCCGCTTTTTCCGCGATCATGATAGTCGGAGCGTTGGTATTGCCGGATATCAGGCGCGGCATAATGGAGGCATCCACAACTCTTAAGTGCTGGGTGCCATGGACTTTGAGCGTTTCGTCCACAACGGACATGGCGTCGGCGCCCATTTTGCAGGTTCCGACCGGATGATAAAGTGTGGAGCTGGCCTGTCGGGCGTAGCTCAGCAAGTCTTCATCGCTGGCGACCTGTGGGCCCGGCACCGTTTCAGCTTCCCGGTATGGCTCAAAGGCCGCTTGATCGGCAATCCGCCGAACCCATTTTAGGCCTTCAACGGTCACCCGATGATCCGCAGCTGCATCAAGATAGTTCGGTGCGATGGCAGGTGGGTCGAGAGGGTTTGACGTTTTGATATGGACAGTGCCGCGGCTTTCCGGGCGCAGCGGGATCGCACCGATGGTTACGCCCGGTTCGCGTTCCAGCTCGAATTTACCTTCCTGGGCCATCTTTTTGCCGTTGACCGTGGCCGGGATCATCAGAATTTGCAGGTCCGGTGTGGCCACGTCCGGATTCGACTTCACATAGCCGTCCAATTGGCTCGGGCTTTGGCTTAAGAGTCCACGTCGGCGAAATAGCCATTTGGAAATCTCCTTGGCTAACGGAAGGCCGCGTGACAATTCGTTGAGGCTCGCACCGTTTTGAATGCGGTATTGCGCGGCCACAACCAGATGGTCTTGCAGATTTTCGCCCACCCCCGGGGCGGCATGCACAACATCAATACCTTTTTCCTTAAGAATATTGACTGGTCCGACGCCGGACAATTGCAAGACCTGCGGGGAGTTGATCGCGCCGCCGCAGACGATGACTTCGCGGCCAGCCAAAGCCTGAAGCGTTTGGCCGTCTTGATTGTATTCGACGCCAATGGCTCGCGTGTTTTTGAACAGCACGCGGCGGACCTGAGCTCGGGTCTCGATATGCAGATTTGGGCGCTTGGCGGCAGGCCGCAAATAGGCGGTTGCTGCACTGACCCTTAAGCCCTTCTTGATCGTCAGTTGAGTGTACCCGATCCCGCCTTGATCGCCGTCATTTGGATCGGGGTCCGGTTCGATTCCCGCTTGAAGGCCGGCTTCGATGAGGGCATCCGCAAGGGGCGAGTGTTCTAAACTGTCAGCTACATGCAAAGGGCCGCCCGTGCCGTGATCGGCATTGGCGCCGCGGGATTGATCCTCGCTTTTTTTGAAATAGGGCAATACCTCGTCCCAGCCCCAGCCGGGATTTCCCAATTGACGCCACAGGTCATAGTCCTGCCGCTGGCCGCGCACATAGAGCATGCCGTTGATGGCACTTGATCCGCCAAGGACTTTTCCCCGGGGCCAGATGTGCCGGCGGCCATTGGTTCCGGGATCCGCTTCTGTGCGGTAGAGCCAATTGACCCTTGGGTCCGACAAGGTTTTGGCAAAACCGGCGGGAATGTGGATGTAGGGACTTGTGTCGGCGCCTCCGGCTTCAAGCAGAAGCACACGATGGTTTGGTTTTGCCGACAATCGATTGGCTAGGACACAGCCGGCGGATCCGGCGCCGATAATGATGAAGTCGTATTGTGCCATATCGATGTTCAGTGAAAAGGGGATGACCAGATGAGATCATTCATGATGCCACAGGCTGTTCCCGCTTCACATGCCAAAGTCCGGTGAAAAAGAACAATCCGAGCCAAACCAAAGCGATACCCGCGATCACGACCAAAACGGCATCCAACGGTCCCAGCCAATCGGTGACAAAGCCGATCCCCAAAGACCCCAAAGGCGCTCCACCCAGAAAACCGAGCTGGTAGACCGACATGATGCGCGCGCGATGGCTGGCTTTTGCGGCTTCTTGCACAATGGAGCGGCTCATACTCATATTGATGCCCGAGGCGCCGCCCCAGGCTGCCATCAGTAGATAAAGCAGCTCCAGCGGCGGCTTAAAGTGAATGGCCGATAGAATGACAGCGCCAAAAGCAAAGGCGAGCATCATCGTACGGCCTTGCCGGATAATCTTAAAGTGGCGTGACAAGACGGTGGTGGTGAGGGTGACGCCCACGGTGAAGGCTATCATCAGATTTGAATAGATGCTGATATCCCCTTGATATTCATCGCGAATTAGTACCTGAAGTAAAACCGAAATGACGCCCATCATGAGCAAGCCGCCGAAGAAAATTAGGGTCACCACCGGCAGCATGCGTTTGGAGTTTCGGACTTCTTGAATACCTTCGTTGATGTCCGAAAAGTTCTTTCGCCAACGGGAAACTTTGATGAGGTCGACATCGTCCGGCTCCAACTTTACGCTCGGTGGAGCGGGATCTACATTCGTTGTGCAGAATGCGGCGCTGAGATACGAAACAACCAAAACCAGAAGCATGACACCTGCGCCGGCTTCGCTGACCAACTGACCGGCCAGCAAAATTCCAAAGAGCTGCGCGCCAAATTGAACGGCGGTCACCATGGTGACCGCTTGCTGTATGTCGCCGCTTGGGCTGCGGCGTGCGACGCGGTTGAGCAGTGAGTCTCGTGCGGGCATTACGAAAGCGCTGACCGATCCGGTGGCAATGCCGCAAAAAATAAGAAGGGTGAAGGTCAGGTTCTCGGTAAAGATCAAACCGGCCAAAACCAGCATGGGGATGGCCGCTAAGAACTGCAAGCGCACCAAATGCATCCGCAATTCTCGCCGGTCTGCCGTCATGCCGCCGAGAAGGACCAATCCAAACATGGGCAGCATAGTGAACATTTGAGCGAGGCCGACCATATCGGCCGGCTTAGCCAAGACAAATGTGACAATGTAGGGATAGACAATCCCCTGAATGCCCATCGCGGCAAAATAAGAAGAATGCCCACCCATATACCAGCGGAACTCAGACCAACAGGGCTTACGTTCACTGGTGTCGATATCGGCAGAGACCATGGCGCAAATACCTACGCCTAGATGCGCCTGATGTCACGCATCTATCTTCGCAACATTGGCTTGCGTTGATCGCTTAGAGTGCTTCGTTGGCTGCCGTCAGCTTAGACCACCAGCCGTCGACAAGCTCCTGGCCACATTCTTCAGAAGAATATTGGCTGGTCAGCGCCATAAAGGTGTTTTCGACGATTTCGTCCATCGAGCCCAAAGACTCTCCGTCGCCTCCAAAGGCTTCACTTACGCCGCGGATGGTTTGGTCGCTGCGCTCTTTGGCCAGAATACGACATGGTTCGACCGTGCCATACATCGCATAAGCCGTTCCAGCTCCGACGAGCACCAGAACGCCGAACAATGCCAAAAGATTCCGGATAAACGAAAACATAGGCGTGTCTCCCTTAGACAGTTTGGCTTAGGTACCCAAAGCGATCCTCAAAGGTTAGAGAGGCCCTTTGTCGTACCATTTGTCTTCCCCGCCAAAAACGTCTTGGTCGTTATAATTATTGCCGCCGCACGCCGTATATCCTTCGCGCCAACCGGCCTGATAGGCCCGATCGGATTCGAAGAGACTTTTATCTCGATAGACTGTTTCGTCGAAGCCTGTCACCCGCGCATTCCCGGTTTGACAGCCGTCATTGTACCCCAAGCTGAAATTGGGGCTCTCGCGCAGCATCGGATCGTAATCCGATGCGCAGCCGGTCAACATCAAAACGCCCGCGAAAACAGACAAACACATCGACAGTTTTTTTGTCATTACCCCTGGCACCCTATCCCCCGTTTGGAAAGTCGCACAATATCTGCTCATCAGAACAGATAAATGGACCACACGTCCACAAAAACCACATAAAGCGATCTGAAATCCCATTTGACCAGTGAAATTTGAATTAATTTAGGCGAAAAGTTGCCCCCACGATCTAGCCAAATATTAAAGATGGGGATGCTCAAATGGCTCTAACTGCGCCGGCTTTGCGCAGCGTTTGAACATTGGGCAATTTATGACAGCTGAGCGGCCAATCCTTGTGCACTCAAAAAGTGTGTCAGGGCCAATCACCACATCCGTCAAGGGTGGCGTGACAAGCTCCGGTCGGATTGTGCCCATCAAGCCGGCGTCACCCCCTGAAGAGGCCCCCGCAAAGCCCGATCAGCCCCAGGACCCATCGCCAAAGATTAAGGGATCCCGGGCTCCAAGATCCCCGTCGGCCAAACCCGATTCAAGTGCCAAGCAATCGCCGGCTCCGCGGGCGGAGAAGGCGGACTCAAATGAGCCACCTCAGTCTCCGGGAGGACTGGAGCCGCTGATCAGCGAAGCGCTGGGGGAAGATATCAATCGTGCTCTGGATCTGGCCCGCGCCCTCAGTGAGATCCAGATTGAGCATCCTTCCGTCATTCTGGTGAAGCGGCTGTCGGACCTTTTGCTATTGCCCGATGATCAGATGACTCCGTTGGATCGATCTCTCGTTGATGAGATTCTTGTTCGACTGGTCGACCATGTTGAGCCTGACCTGCGTAGCAAGCTTGCCCATCGCATCGCCAAAATGATGGACCCGCCCGCGCAGCTGCTTAATCGACTGGTGCTGGATGAAATTTCGATTGCTCAGCCAATTCTGGAGCAAAATACGGAGATCAGTGCATCGGACCTGGTTGAAGTCGTGCGCCGCGGCAACAAGGCGCATCGCTTGACGATTGCAAGACGCCGGTATCTGGAAAGCTCAGTCGCGGATGCCCTGATTGATTGGGGCGAAACGGAAGTTATCGAAACTTTACTCAAAAATGCCCATTCGCGGCTGTCCTTTGCCGCCATGGAGCGGCTTGTCGCCCGCAGCCGATATGTCCCCAGTTTGCAGGAGCTCTTGGTCAAACGGGAGGACTTGCATATTTCGCTGGCCGTCATCATGTTTTGGTGGTTGCCGCAGAAATTGCGTGCCCGCGTTCTCTTCCGTTTCCATATTTCCCGCCGAATTCTGCAGCAATCGGTACAAGATGCGATCGCGACCGGAGAGATCGACCCGCAGACATATGATCCGGTGCAGCGAGAAGCCCTTGATTTTATTCTCAGCCTGCGACGTCGAAGCGCCAGTAAACCCCTGGCCGTTCGAGACAAGCTCAAGCAGGGAAGGTTGGATGCATTCTTAATCGCCTTAACCGAGGCGGCGTCTGTTTCCCGTCAGACTCTCATTAAGATTTTGCGGGACGATGGCGGGGAACCCCTTGCCGTGCTGTGTAAAGCCGCGAATGTTAGCAAACAGGATTTTGAGCTGATCTTTCAGCTGCTTTGGCAGGCCCAAAACAGGGAAAGCGATATGCTTCAAAATCTGCCAAGGTTGGCGCGGGTCTATGACGCGTTGCCACTGGATTCGGCAGAAATCATCTTGAGATATTGGAATCGGCCACGGATCGATATCGAAAAGTCTGCTGAAGCGCTGAACATAATCGACTAAGTGTCCCTCCTAGCCATCATGGCGCCGTGACACCGCTAACATGCAGTTAACAAATCCATTCCAATCAAGCGCAAAACTTTCGCCGATTGATTGCATTTTAACGGGCGACTTTACCGTGAATTAAGACCTGCTCTGTAATCTTGCTCATGACGGCGGCTGTGGCCTGCGTATCTGGTCTCGGCCGTCGTTTCCTCGAAACGGCAAACCGTCGGGAACGGCGGGACGCAAAGCCACCGGCCCAGTAGTTCATAAGAGCAATACGGGCAGCGGAGCCACCGAAAGGAGAAAAGCATGCAATTGGTTTATCTCCGTTCACATGTGCACAATTTTTAACCGTCAGGCTACGGATTAATACCTAGTTCTGTTTGGCTTAAAACTGTGTGGGGGTGAGCGACATGCTTCCAACAATGCGGGTTATCGTATTTGCCTCTCAAAAGGGGGGCTCTGGTAAGACCACTCTTTCTGGACATTTGGCTGTCGAGGCCGAGCGTAGCGGGGCGGGCCCTGTTGCGCTGATCGACACGGATCCCCAAGGCTCACTTGCCAAATGGTGGAATGTGCGGGAAGCGGAGACACCTGCTTTTATTCAATCGGTTTTTTCCAATCTGTTTCAAGATTTGGACAAGGCGCGCAACAATGGCTTTCGTCTGGTTTTTGTCGATACGCCGCCGGCCGTGACACGTGCCATATCCGAAGTTGTCAGTTTTGCTGACCTTGTTGTCCTTCCGACCCGGCCGAGCCCTCATGATATGCGCGCCGTCGGGCCCACGGTGGATCTGGTTGAAGCGCGAAAGAAGTCGATGATCTTTGTCGTCAACGGCGCCACAGCGCGGGCCAGGATCACATCGGAGGCGGCCGTCGCATTGTCACAACATGGGACCGTCGCACCGACGATCATTCATCACCGGGTTGATTTTGCGGCAAGCATGATTGATGGCCGAACGGTTATGGAATCGAACGAAGCCGGCCGATCGTCAAAAGAGATTCAAGAACTCTGGACCTACCTCTACGACAGACTCAATCGGACCGAAGCGCTGGAGGCAGGATGGAGCGGCGATGCGGACACGGATGAACACGGAATGCCGAACGTAAACGCCTTGGGGCGCCCAGCACCGTCCTTCGGCAAGCGCGTCTTACAGTAGGGAAAGAGCAGCATGGCTAAAGGTCAATTTGCAGAACTTACCGCAGGGCTTCTCGCACGCAAAGGCGAAGCGGTCCCCGCTGCCGCTGGGTTTGCCGCGCATAATGTTGTGTCCACAAAGTTTGGCGCCAAAGATAAGCCTGCGGAAACGACTCCTGTTCAGCAAGATGCGGGCGTCATTGACCGGCCTTTGACATCGCAGGAGCGCGATACGGCGAAACCTGATTCGGACAAAGGCAAAGATGTCTCAAAGCTTTCGCCACGCGAGGCACAGGAACATCTTGAGGCAAAACTGCGGGCCGATTCCGCAACCGTATTTGATGAGCTGGAATGTGACCATCTTCCACGAGTTCGGAAAACCGGCAGCCCGAAGAAGCGTGCCGCGGTCACACTTCGTCTCAACACCACGCAATATCTTTGCTTGAAAATGGCCGGTGCCAAAATGCGGCGTACCAATCAAGATATTTTGGTCGAGGCGCTCGATATGTATCTGGCGTCTCTGGCTGATGGTGAATTGAAAGATTGCACCTGTCTTCAGAAACTCATCAAAGAGGAGCTGTCGATGAAGTGAATTCGGGCGTCTGATACCTGGGTTGTCTGTCCCCCACCACCCGCATAAGACGCCTGATGCCTGGCGCCACCCCGGTTTGCTGTTTTGCTTGACTGTCTTTGCCCCCCGATCACAGTGTCGAGCGTATGAACGGTAAATGCATTTGGGGTGGCGCCACTTTTTTTTGTGGTTTGCCGTTTGATGCCGCCGTGACATGCTGCGGATGAACCTAGGGGGAGGTCTTGACGCAGATCCAAGTAGAACCGAATTCAATCGCAAGGAACGGTTCTTATCGTTTTCCAGAGCTCAGCTATCTGGGGCTCAATACCTGGTGGCGCTATGTTGTGTCGTTTGCACTCCTGGCGTCCGGCTGGGTGGTCTTGCAAATGCTTGGGCGTTTGTTTTTGGGACTTGTCGGCAAGCACGATGTGGTCTTCGATATTTTGCAGGCCCCGTCCACATATACGTCTTACCCACTGACCGATAGTCTTTTGGCATTCAGTTTTCTTTTATGGTCCATCGTAAGCGTACTTATTCCTTTCATCCTCTTCATCCCGGTTTTGCATGACCGCCCGCTTGCCACTTTCATTTTTAACCGACAATTCAATTGGGCCGGTTTTCGGCTTTCATTGGAAGCGGCACTGATCGTTCCCGGGGCTTACCTCATCTATGTGTTGGTTTTAGAGCCGGGAAGCCTTGTTTTTCAGTTTCAACCGGGGCCGTGGTTCGCGTTTCTGCTTGTTGCGCTTGCGCTGGTGCCCTTACAGATCTTTGCCGAGGAGATCGTTTTCCGGGGTTATCTTCTGCAAATGATTGGCCGCTCCACCAAGCTGTATCTTGTTCGGCTGATTGTCCCGGCGCTTGTTTTTGCGGGCCTGCATGCGGGCAACCCGGAGGTGACCGGCGGCGGACAATTGGCCTTGGCCAGCTATTTCGTAGCCTCACTTTATCTAGGGTTTCTTGTTCTTTGGGGAGACGGCCTGGAGTATGCGCTCGGCCTTCATTTGGGAAACAACTTATTCGGCGCTTTGATCCTGAGTTCGTCCGATTCCATTTTTGGAGCGCCGACCTTGTTTGTCTCTCCTCCGCCGGACTGGAGCATGTCGATGCTGCTTTTCTATAGCTTCGGCTTTGTCTTGCACTTTATGATCATGATGATTTGGATCAAAGGGTTTCCGCGCAAAACGGGCAAATTCATATCACGTCGCGGCGACATGTAGAGCGCAGTAAACCCCCGAAAGGGCTAGCCAAGTTGTCATAGGCATATTATGTCTTTGCGCAACGAGGATCCTATCAAACGGCGATTCTTTGGAGAAGGGCGGAAAATGGTAAGGAGCATCGGCCTCTTTTTGGGTCTTGCAGTGGTTTGGCTGCTGCTCTCCGGGTACATTTATAACCCTTTGATCGTGTCCTTCGGCGTGCTGTCTTGCATTCTGACCGTTTGGATCGCTCATCGGATGGATTTGGTCGATCAAGAGGGTGTTCCTTATCACTTGGCGCCTCGGATTGTGGGCTATTGGCTCTGGCTGTTTCGCGAGATCGTCAGCTCAAGTATTGCCGTCACCAAAGTCGCATTTTCCAACATGGAGACGGTGCGGCCACAAATATTCAGATATCGCGCACCCAACTTGTCTGAAGTTGGATTGGTGACTTTGGCCAATTCCATCACATTGACGCCCGGAACTGTGGTGCTCGAGCTAAATGACGATGAGTTGATGATTCATGCTTTGACCACCGATGCGGCCGATCCGAAGCCGATCGCCGAAATGGATCGCCGTATTGAGAAATCGGGAGCCAATCGCGGATGACGACCACTGCTCTCGCCGTTTGTGCCATGGCGATGTTCGTGGCCATGTTCATTGTGGTTTGCCGCATGTTTTTGGGGCCGTCGCTCTACGATCGTGTTTTGGCCGTCAACTCCATCGGTACAAAGACTGTTTTGTTTTTGGCGGTGCTCAATTTCATCGGTGGCCGTCCTGAGTTTTTGGATATTGCTATCCTCTACGCTTTGATCAATTTCGTCGGGACCATTGCGGTTTTGAAATTCTTTCGGTACCGGAATTTCGGCTCCAGATTGTCGGATGTAACCGGTGATGTTCTGCCCAGAACGGAGGATGACTAGGTGATGTCTATGATTGCCGATGTGATCAGTGTGATCTTCTTGATGGTCGGAAGCTTCTTTGTGGTCGGTGGCGCTGTCGGGACCATGCGTTTTCCGGACTTTTACTCCCGTTTACATTCCGCGGGCGTTACAGATACGTTGGGCGCGATTTTGATCCTGCTGGGCTTGATGTTTTTGACTGCCGATTTTCTGGTGATCGTGAAGCTTCTTTTCATCGGACTGTTCCTCTTTATCACGGGGCCGACCGCGACCCACGCGATTGCCAATGCGGCTTTAACGGCCGGCCTTCGTCCTTTTGTCAGCTCGCCTATTGAGTCATCGGAAGAGCCAGACGCCGCATCCGTGCAAGATCAGGTGAAGGATTGAGTTGATGGATATCGGGACCGTCATTGATATTGTCTTGTTGGCCTTTCTTCTGATTACGGCTATGGCGGTCGTTGTCATGCGTCACCTGTTTGCGGTGGTCATGGTTGCCGGCGTCTATTCGTTGCTATCTGCTTTGTTTTTTGCCGATCTTGATGCCGTCGACGTCGCCTTTACGGAGGCCGCTGTTGGAGCTGGAATCTCTACGGTCTTGCTGTTGGGCGGCATCATGTTGACGTCACGGCGCGAAAAAGTCCCCAAGGATCGCCAGCCCATATTGCCGTTGCTTGTTGTCTTTGCCACGGGTGCTGCACTGGTCTACGGCACAATGGATATGCCCAATTACGGGGACCCGGATTCGCCGGTGAACTCCTATGTGGGGAAAGACTATTTGACAGGGGCGCCTGGCCAAGACGCTGTCTATGATCTGGAAATTCCCAACATTGTCACTGCTATTTTGGCGAGCTTCCGCGGGTATGACACGCTGGGTGAAACCGTTGTGGTGTTTACGGCCGGATTGGGTGTGTTTGTCTTGCTGGGGTTCGGGACGGGTGCGTCGCGACGAAAAGAGGAGGGTGAGCCGTGAACAATCATCATCTCATCCTGCGCGTGGTTTCAAAGCTTTTGATCCCGCCGATTATTCTTTATGGGCTTTACGTTCAATTTCATGGCGACTTTGGCCCTGGGGGCGGCTTTCAGGCCGGTGTGATTTTCGCCGTCGGCTTCATATTGTACGCCTTGGTGTTTGGTTTGGAAGCCACCCAGAAGGTCCTGCCGCCCGACTTTGCCAAAGCCATGATGGCTGTTGGCGTTCTGATCTACGCGGGAACCGGATTGATCAGCTTTTTTTTCGGCATGAACTTTTTGGACTACGACGCCATTTTGGAAGATCCCATTCACCATGCCGGTCAGCATTACGGCATTTTGGCTGTTGAGCTGGGTGTGGGGATTACCGTCGCATTTGTCATGGTCAGTCTGTTTTATTCTTTTGCCGGTCGCAATGTCGAAATCAGTGATGAGGATTGGTGATGACATTTGAATTCATCGTCGGCCACTATAATTATTGGGTCATCATTGTTCTGATGATGATGGGCCTATATGTGGTGGTCAGCCGCGGCAACTTGGTTAAAAAGATCGTTGGGCTCAACATCTTTCAAACCTCGGTGTTTTTGCTTTACATCACCATGGGGAAGGTGGCCGGTGGAACCGCGCCGATCCTGACGGACAATCCGGATGAGATTTATTCGAACCCTTTGCCTCATGTTTTGATCCTGACGGCAATCGTTGTGGGCGTTGCCACAACAGCGGTGGGTCTTGCTATCACTGTGCGGGTCCGCGAAGCTTACGGCACCATTGAGGAAGACGAAATTCTGGCTCTTGACCACGAGGTCGAATTCGGCGAGGGCCAGCAAGCTTAAATGTCTATACCTTTAGTGGACCATTTGCCCATTCTTCACGTCTTGTTGCCGTTGATCGCAGCACCGGTTTTGATGCTCGTACGCAGCGCCAATGTGTCATGGGCCTTGGCCGCAATTGTCTGCTGGCTGACTTTCGGCGTCGTTGTCCTGTTGTTGGGACAAGTTTTGATCGTCGGTGTGATTGAATATGAGATTGGCGGATGGCCGCCGCCCTGGGGCATTGTCTATCGGATTGATGCGGTCAATGGCATTGTTTTGGCAATTGTTTCGGGTATGAGTGCGCTGGTGTCGACCTATGCCCGCAGAAGCGTGATCGCCGAAATCGAAGAGCGTAATCAGTCCCTTTTCTACACCGTCTTTTTGCTCTGCGTCGCGGGCCTCCTCGGGGTGGCCGCAACTGGGGATGCGTTCAACGTTTTCGTCTTTTTGGAAATTTCCTCACTTTCAACTTATGTTCTGGTCGCGCTCGGGGCCAACCGGGACCGGCGCGCTCTATCGTCTGCAATCAGCTATCTGATTGCCGGCACCATCGGAGCCACTTTCTTCGTCATCGGCGTCGGGTTTCTGTATATGGCGACGGGTACCCTCAACATGGTGGATATTGCCATCGGTGTTTCGGAGCTTGGCGACAACCGCACCTTGAGGGTGTCCTTTGCCTTTATTGTTGTCGGTCTGGGTTTGAAGCTGGCGATGTTCCCTTTGCACCTTTGGCTGCCCAACGCCTATGCCAACGCGCCGTCCGCGGTCACGGCCTTTTTGGCTGCAACTTCCACCAAGGTTGCGGTCTATGTCATGATGCGGTTCATTTTCACCGTATACGGAACGCGCTTTGCCTTTCAGGAGGTTACGCTCCTCTATTTGTTCCTGCCTTTGGCACTTGTCGGCATGATGCTTCCGTCAATCGTCGCTGTATATCAGACAGACATTAAGCGCATGCTGGCCTATTCTAGTGTCGCGCAGATTGGCTATATGCTTTTGGGGATCTCGATTGCGAGTGTTGTCAGTCTTAGCGCCTCTAGTGTTCATCTTTTCAATCATGCCTTGATGAAGGGTGCTTTGTTTATGGCTCTTGGTGCCGTGGTCTACCGGGTAGGCTCTGCACGCATCACCGATTTTCAAGGAATCGGCAAGCAAATGCCGTGGACCATGGGTGCTTTTGTCGGTGGCGGCCTAAGTCTGATCGGTGTGCCGCTGACCGTCGGCTTTGTCAGTAAGTGGCTTTTGATTCAGGCTGCGATTGAATCAGATTTGTGGTGGGTGTCGATTCCCATTGTGGTGACCTCACTGATCGCGGCAGTCTATGTATGGCGCGTCTTTGAGCAAGCTTATTTGCAGCCCGTCCCTGAAGGACGAAACATTAAAGAAGCGCCGGCATCCCTTTTGGTGCCGATGTGGGTGTTGGTTGCGGCCAATTTCTACTTCGGTATCGATGCAAGTTTGACCACGGATGTGGCCACCCGGGCGGCTGAAGCTTTGTTGGGAGGGACACCGTGATGCTGTCTCTCGAATTGTCCCTGTTGCTTAGTTTCATTTTGCCGGCGGTGGGCGCTGGGTTGATTGCGCTCACGGGACGTATGCCGAACTTGCGCGAGGCTTCCACGCTGCTGACGGCACTCCTGCTCTTTGCCAACACATTGTATTTGCTCGATGCCGTATTGGGGGGTGCGCGGCCGGAGGTGGAATTGTGGGCGTTGCTTCCGGGGCTCAAAATCGCTTTTGCGATTGAGCCCCTAGGCATGCTGTTTGCGACCGTGGCCAGCGGATTGTGGATCGTCAATTCCATCTATTCCATTGGTTATATGCGTGGCAACGGGGAGAAGCATCAAACGCGCTTTTACATTTGCTTTGCCATCGCCATCGGCAGCGCGCTTGCCATTGCCTATTCGGCAAACATGTTCACACTGTTTTTGTTTTACGAGGTGCTGACCTTATCGACCTATCCCTTGGTCACACACAAAGGCAATGACGCAGCCCGAAATGGTGGCCGCGTCTATCTCGGAATTCTGTTATCCACCTCCATCGGCTTTTTAATGATCGCGGTGATCTGGACGTGGGTGCTGGCCGGCACACTTGACTTCACGCCCGGCGGTATTTTGACCGGCACGCTTACGGGTGTTCCCCTTGCCATCTTGCTTGGCCTTTATATGTTCGGGGTCGGTAAGGCGGCTCTTATGCCGTTTCACCGCTGGCTTCCGGCGGCCATGGTGGCGCCGACACCGGTCAGTGCGCTGTTGCACGCCGTTGCGGTGGTGAAAGCCGGCGTCTTCACGGTTCTCAAGGTTGCGATCTATATCTTCGGGATCGATTTGCTGAAAGACACAGGCGTGTCCGAATGGCTCATGTGGTTGGCCGCTGCGTCCATATTGATTGGATCTCTGGTCGCCATGACCAAAGATAATCTGAAAGCAAGGCTGGCATATTCCACCATCAGCCAATTGTCCTATGTGACGCTTGGGGCGGCTTTGGCAACTTCAATGGGCGTGATCGGCGGCGGTATGCAGATCGCTATGCATGCGGTCGGCAAAATCACTTTGTTTATGTGTGCGGGTGCGATCTATGTGGCAACTCACAAGACCGAAATCAGCGACATGCGAGGGCTGGGGCGGGTCATGCCGTTTACCTTCGGTGCGTTTTTTATCGGGGCTCTCAGCATTATCGGACTGCCGCCTATGGGTGGGGCATGGAGCAAGTTTACGCTGATGTTGGCCGCAGCGGATATGGATGAATTCATCATTATTGTCGTGCTGATGCTGTCATCGCTCCTGAACGTCGCCTATCTGCTGCCTATCGTGGTCCGAGGCTTCTTTTCTCCGGCGCCGGGCGCCAATTTGTCCAGCGGTTCGACTTGGTCGCCCGCGGCTGGGATACAGGAGGCGCCGCTTTTTTGCGTCATCCCGCTTTGTTTGACAGCGATAGGGTGCATTATCTTGTTCTTTGCGGCAGACGAAGTTTACGCGCTGCTTGAAATGATACCATTGAGGTAGGGAAGGCGATGGCGAAGTCAGGAAGAGACGACAAGGTCTATTGGCTTGACCAAAAGCGAAACATCAATTTTTTGCTTTGGGGATTGTATGCCGCATGTGCCGTATCGGCGATCGCGGGCTTTTTGTATATTGATTACGGCCATTTCGACATCGAAAAGAATTTCAAACTGTTCTACGGCACGTGGGGCTTTGCTTGTTTTGTCTTTATTGTTTTTGTCGGCAAGCTGTTGCGGGTGATCGTCATGCGCGATGAGGATTACTATGACCGCTAGTCTTTTGCCCTACAGCTTGAATCCGGCCATCCTTTTGATCATCGGTGGCTTTTTGACGGCCGTCGTCCCGACCGCATTGCGTCGGCCCTATATGTTGCTGCTGATTGTGGTTGCCGGCGGCCATCTGTTATCCATTCCGGAAGGTTCCTATGGTCTCTTTGAGTTTCTAGGTTTCCAACTGGAGACCTTTCGGCTTGATGGTTTGAGCCGCATCTTTGCCATTATCTTTATTCTCGCGACCGGCCTGAATGTGATCTATGCCTGGCACGAAGACGATCTGTTGCAGCAAGTGGCCTCCATCGTCTATCCGGCATCGGCTCTCGGCGGCGTCCTGGCCGGTGATTTCATTACGTTGTTTGTCTATTGGGAATTGGCGGCGGTCTCGTCTGTTTTTCTCATCTGGGCCGGTGGAACCGAGCGCGCATATAAAGCGGGCATGCGCTACATCATTATCCAAGTCACGTCCGGCGTGATCTTACTGGGCGGCGTCGTACTTTATGCCTATGAGACCAAGTCCATTGCCTTTGAGCTGATGGCGCTCGACTCCTTTCCCGAGCTGCTCATCTTTTTGGCCTTCGGTATCAAGAGCGCTTTTCCGCTTCTGCACAATTGGGTGCAAGATTCTTACCCTGAATCCACCGTGTCAGGCACGATCGTGTTGTCGATTTTCACCACCAAGCTTGCTGTCTACTCGTTGGCCAGGGGCTTTGCCGGCACTGAAGAGCTGATCTATATCGGCGTGACCATGACGCTGTTCCCGATCTTCTTTGCCGTGATCGAGGACAATCTGCGCCGGGTTTTGACTTACAGTATCAATAACCAGGTCGGCTTTATGGTGGTGGCGATCGGAATCGGCACGCCCATGGCGCTAAATGGCGCTGCGGGATATGCTTTCTGTAACATCATTTTTGAGGGTTTGCTGTTCATGAGCATGGGCGCCGTGCTCTATCGTACCGGCACGGCACAGGCTTCTGAGCTCGGCGGAATCTATAAGTCCATGCCGTTGACCGCCACCTTTTGCATTATCGGTGCTCTTTCCATTTCCGCCTTTCCACTCTTTGCCGGTTTCGTGTCCAAAGGACTGATCATCGACAGCGTTGGCGAAGCGCATATGTTCTTTATTTGGCTCGCACTGCTTTTTGCCTCCGCAGGTGTTCTGGAGCATGCCGGGATCAAAATCCCTTATTTCGCCTTTTTCGCCCATGACAGCGGGAAGCGGTGTGAAGAAGCCCCCAAGGGCATGCTGATTGCGATGGGCATCTCAGCGGTCTTGTGTGTTGCGATCGGCATCTTCTTTGATCAGTTTTATGCGCTGCTGCCCTATGAGATGGATTATGAGCCCTATACCGCCGCGCATGTGGTGACCCAGTTGCAGCTGTTGCTGTTCGCCATCCTTGCCTTTGTGGTCCTGATTCAATTGGGGGTCTATCCACCGGAAATCAAATCCACGAATCTGGACAGCGATTGGTTCTACCGCAAAGCGGCACCGGTCTTTTTCCGGGCCTTGGGCCGCGGAGTCTCCGCCTTTCAAACCGCTCTGTTCGGCGGTGTGCGGGGACGTGTCAATGCGGCGGTCGACCAACTGTATCATTATACCGGCCCTAAAGGCGGGCTGGCGCGCTCCTGGCCGTCCGGACTTTTGGCGATGTGGATCGCGATCCTATTAGGTGTGACACTGATCCTAAACTACATCTGACCCAAGACCGGTTTGAAAGTCATGGTCAGATCACATAGGCTTGCCGCCTAAGGGGAAGAGCAGCCCAAGAGGAAACATGACCAAAGAGACCGATCTTATCAAAGTTGCTGCGGATATTGTCTCAGCCTATGTCAGCCACAACACTGTGGCGCAGGAAGACCTGTCTCCTCTGATCGAAACCGTTCATCGGACGTTGAAGTCTATCGAATTGTCGGAGGCGGACGGGAACGCCGGGGAGAGTCTTTTACCTGCCGTTCCTGTCGAAGAGTCCGTAACTGACGACTACATCGTATGCTTGGAAGACGGCGAGAGATTCAAATCCCTCAAGCGTCATTTGCGCACCCGGTACAACATGACCCCGGAAGAGTATCGTCAAAGGTGGGGCCTGCCCGCCAACTACCCCATGGTCGCGCCCAATTACGCGCAAACGCGATCCAACTTGGCAAAACAGATGGGCCTTGGTCAAAAGCGGAGCTTAGACGGATAGGACGCATCGTTTTAACGTGCGACTGAGTATTTGTTTTCATCGGAATTGCGAATCAAAATTGATTTCTGAACACGCTGCTGTCTTTATGCACTTGCGGTGCTCTGCGTGCCTCTCAAAACGTTAACATTTTGTATGAAGCGACGATCACTCTGTTGAGTCTGAAGGCCGCAGTAAGACTCTGTTGAATCGGATCCGAAACAAAGACACTCGCGCAAACCAACAGCTCTTGCGACAAAAACAAAATAAGTGGTTGAAGTCGCTGAAGTTCTTAACACATAGTAAACAGTCTCCTACGGGGACTTGGGGCAATCCACAGTTAAGGATTTTTGGTGTGAGTGAGTCGAGCTTGGCTTTCCGCGCGCAGTTGGTGATTCCGGAACAGCAAGATGTGTTTGCGTATTGGCTGTCTTGTTGTGGGGACCGCGCAATGCCGTCTCGTGCTGATTTTCAACCTCAGGGCATTCGTGGCCATCTCAGCCTTGTAAGTCTTTATGATGTCACCGATGACGATCGCAAGTTTCAAGTGCGTCTTGCCGGAACCGGTCTTCGCGATGTTTATCAGCGCGACATTACGGGGCTCACCAAAAGAGAATTGCCCAAAGAGCTGGTCGGTCCGCTGAAGCGTGTTGTCAAAACGGCCGGTCCCGCGCAAGGAGTCTCTCAAGTCACCAGCCCGGAGCGCGATGATCTGATACAGTTTTGGCTGCGAATGCCGATGTCCAATGACGGGAAGACCGTCAACATGGTTTTGGGCTACGATCACTTTTTGCCAGCGGAAAAGGCCATTGCGCTGACCCAAGCTCACAATTTGGCACAGGCGTCTTAAGAGGCTTGGTCGGATGCCGTACGGTCGTCGCCCGCGTCACGCTGAATGCGTTTGACCATGGAGGCCAAGCCATTTGACCGTTGAGGGCTGAGATGCTCATCTAATCCCAATGACTTGAAAACCGACTGAGCGTCGATGTCCAAGATCTCCTGAGCGGTTTTACCGTTATACATGCGCAACAGAATGGCAATCAGCCCTTGAACGATCATGGCATCGCTTTCGCCACGAAAGGTGAAGTGAGGCGGGTTGCTGTCATCTGTGTCACAGATCATCCAGACTTGGCTGACGCAGCCACGGACTTTTGTGGCGTCGGTCTTATGTTCGTTCGGTAAAGACTCCAGCGCTTTGCCCAATTCGATCACATAGCCGTATCGGTCTTCCCAATCGTCGAGAAACTCAAAGTCTTCAATCAGAGTCTGAATAGAGTCCGTCATATCCGCGGCCGCTATGAGTTGATCAAATTGTCGAGCCGCGCCCCGCTGAGTCGATAGGTGAGCAAATCATCGACGTGATTGAATCCGAAACGGTCGTAGAAGTTTCGCGCAGGATTGGCATGGACCACGTTCAGCGCCAAATAACTACCACCCTTTTCAGATGTCCGGCGGGCGACCTCTTTGATCAGTTTGTGCCCCACCCGTTGTCCGCGCACGGATTCGTCAACGAAGAGATCATCCACATAGACCCCCGTGGCTCCTTCCCAAGTCGAATAGGTCGGATGAAAGATCGCCAAACCAACCGCCCGGTCTTCAAGCTCCGCCAACACGCACTCGAATTTGGGGTTACGACCGAAGCCGTCACGCCGAAGGTCCTCTTTGGTGACCGAAACCTGTTTTTGCTGGCCTTGATAGGCGGCGAGGGCCTTAATCAGATCGACCATGATCTGGATATCGTCCGGGGTCGCCGCACGAATGGTCACTTGGGAGCTTTCGGTATCGATATCCATCATTGAGGCCTCTGTCGAATTGCCGCTTTTCCCCGGAAAACTAGGGTTTTATATGACACCAGGTCTGTTTACGGGATGGCTGGATGTCTAAGCCATTCGGCCCCTCAACACAATCCTTTGCTCACATTTATATAGGGGGTCTGAAGTTGATTTCACGGTGTGCCGGAGCGGGTTTTATGTCGCATTGACCGGCTGTCCATCTGTAGGTAACCGCTGGCGCGTATGAGGTTTTCCCGATGGAAGGGGGAAATACCGGACAGGCTGGCCTATGATGTCTGAGGTTGGCGCCCATTGTTTGAGGGAGACGTGATTTGAGCAAAGATAGACTTGCGATTGTCCTTTTCAATTTAGGCGGGCCCGATGCTCCCGAGGCCGTGCGCCCGTTTCTGTTCAATCTGTTCAACGACCCGGCCATCATCCGGCTTCCATCTTTTTTAAGATGGGCCGTCGCCCAATTCATTTCCCGCCAGCGCGCTCCTCTGTCTCGTGAGATCTATGCACAAATAGGTGGGCAATCCAACTTGCTTCCCAATACAATGGAACAGGCCGAAGCTCTGAAAGCGGAACTTGAGGGGATGCCGCAAGACGTCGAAGTGTTCGTGTTTATGCGTTATTGGCATCCGACCGCGGAAGAGGTGGTCCATCGCATCAAAAACTTTGATCCCGACCGCATCGTTTTGTTGCCGCTCTATCCGCAATTTTCGACCACCACAGTCGGCACAGGATTACAAGCTTTTGAAGCGGAAGCGGAACGCGCCGGCTTGACCGCGCCGCGCCAGACGATTTGCTGCTACCCCTCGCACTTTGGGTTCTTGGATGCCACAGTGCAAAATATCCGCCTCGGATTGGAAGAGGCGGGGTCTTATGGCGCGCCTCGGCTTTTGCTGTCGGCGCATTCTCTTCCTGAAAAGACCGTGGCGGCCGGCGATCCTTATCAATGGCAGGTTGAACAAACGTCACTTGCCATTGTTGACGCACTTGGGCAATCCGAATTGGATTGGGTAACATGTTATCAAAGTCGTGTGGGGCCGTTGAAGTGGATCGGACCGGAACTCGAAGACGAAGTGCGCCGGGCCGGGAAAGACGGCGTGCCTGTGGTGATTGCACCCATCGCCTTTGTCTCCGAACATGTGGAGACGCTTGTTGAAATCGAAAAAGAGTGCCGCGCTTTGGCGGGCGAGGTCGGCGTGCCCTATTTTGTGCGGGTGCCTGCGGTCGCCGCGAATTGTACATTCATTCACGGGCTTGGCGATCTGGTACAAAAGGCATTAGGACAGGGCGCGATTTGCTCCGACGACGGTCCGCGCCATTGTCCTCACGAATTCAGCCAATGTCCGAATTCGTTCGGCAAGAATACGCCCTGAAAGATTAGCCTTCGTCCGCGTCATTTACGGCGAGAGACTCGCTGAACGGATTGTCCGGCGGCTCGTAAGTGTCCATCAGCCATTCGTGCAATGATCCGGTCACGCGGATGGCTTGGATATGGGCAAAGTCTTTGACGGACGCAACGGCGGAACACGCGACGACAAAGTCCTCGCAGAATCCTGTTTCTTCCTCGACCAGATGTTCCATATAGGGGTCGGCATCTTCGGCCATCTCAGATCCTAAGGCCGTACTTTTGGCGGATCGGTAGATGTTATCTAAGAAACCGTCCGGCAGAATAATGGAAATCACCGCGACCCAGAATATCGCGCGTAAGAAGAACATCAGTTTGTGCACCCGATTGAGACGAAATCAGGCTCACCCTAGCGGTCGTGCCTTGAAACGGCGTAAAGGGATTTATTCAAATTGTCGGCGGTTGTTAACGCGTGATTAACCTCATTCCGACGCCGCCAAAGCCCGTTCCACCGTTGCGGAGATCCATTCGACCGTTTTGGGATGATCGGCCAGGCCGCGCGTGTTGAATTCATAGGTTAGGCCCCTGAGATCTTCCACAATCGTCGCCTGAAGGCCATGGCTTTCCAGCACAAGACCGAGGATCAGCACATTGTAGCCTTGCCGCTCAGCGGTGGTGACCCATTTGCGCAGCTTTTTTACATTGGCAGCGCGGATCGGTGCCAGCGCATCGTCTTGCAAGTTGATCATTTTCACATCCTGAAAGCCGCCCATCTCTTTCAGCCGGTCCGTATGCGGACTCAATATTTCGAGATCCGGGATATTCTCTTCAATATCCTCTGGGCCGTGACCGATGATGATGACCACGTCATTGGACGGGTCGGTGCTGATCTCTTGGGCATAATCAAAGAGGACATCCGTCAGCAGGGGGTCATCATTCAAGGCGTTCGCCATGATGATCTCCGCCTCCGTTTCAATGGGAGGGATCGCCAAATAGGCGGACTCGGCCCCTTGACCGAACGTGTAATCCCATTGGCGGTAGAGGGAGTTGAAGCGTGTCGGCAGGGCCGGCACCAGCACGATTTTTTTGGCGCCGCGCGCCACCAAATCATCAACCGATTGCTGCAAGGGATCGGACGTCATCATAGCCATGCCGAAACCAACGGCGGTTGGCCATCTTTCTCCGACAGGCTTCATAGCCTCGACAAAATGCCGGTCGCCTTTTTCGCCGACACCGTGGCAGAGAATGAGAACGCCGACATCGCCTTGCAAGGACCTGTCGCTCACATACCATTCGTAATTCGGACCCATCATGGCCATGTTGATGCGGATTTCATTGGGCGTAAACGCCTTGTAGACATCAATTTTGTCTTGCAGAGCTTCGATCGTCACCATGTCCAAATGGTCGTGATCCATCAAACCAACACGCCGTCCGTCTTCGTCAAACTCCGACATGCCCATTACCATCACACCTTTGGCCACGCCCGATGCCGAATGCTCCATTTGGCTGTGATCCATTTGGGAATGGTCCATTGCAGAGTGATCAACGGCATTTTGATCTTGCGTCTCCTCTGCCGAAGCCACAGTGCTCAGCGTATGAAAAGCCAAGAACGCGAAGGCCAGGCGAGGGCCGGTTGTCTTCAATCTCATGTCGATCGCCCTTTTTGGTCGAGGAGGAGCCGCACTGATGTTTTTAATTCATTTTTGACTTTGGTTTTGTTTTGGTGGCGCAAGATATGGAGAGAGGCCGATTGTACCATTCCGGTGACGAGGGCCGTCACGACCTCGGCCTCGCGCTTTTGGCCTTGCAAAATCTGATTGATGGTTTGGGTCAGCGTTGTCCGGAAGTTTGCATAAAGACTTCCGATCTCCCGCCGCAAATCGGTCGACCCCTTTCGAATGTCCTCCATAAAGTTCATCGAGGCGTGGTCTTCGCCTGTGGCGAAGTCAATCTGCAAGTCCAGCAAACGATCAAGAAGCTCAAAGGGGTCATCGATTTTGGCGGCCAGCTTTTTTTCTTTCGCAATGTGGGGCTCAATGCTCCTGCGAAGACAAGCGATCAAGATATGTTCTTTGTTCTGATAGTAGCGATAGAGGGAATTGCGCTTGAGGCCCATGGCCTTTGCAATGTCACCCATGTCCGTCCCTGTATAGCCCTTGTCGCGAAACAGTCGATTGGCCGTATCCAGCAGAATCTCCGTTTGCCGTTCCACATGTTCTTCCACGCTGGCGGCGGAAATCTTAGGCATGGGCGAATTCCTTGCCGGTTGTCAGCCGTCCGTCCGCCATTGTGAGCACGGCATCTGCGGCATCCAGCATGCTGGTGTCGTGGGTTGCCATGAGGGTCGCGATTTGATGGTCTTTGATCGTTTGCTTGAGTTGTTCGATGATTTCCCGCCCGCGTTTTTGATCCAACATGGAGGTGGGTTCATCGATCAACAGAATGTCCGGGTCTGTCATTAGCGCGCGCGCAATCCCAACACGCTGCCGTTCGCCACCGGATAATTGGCCCGGACGAGAGTTTGTTTTGGCGCCCAACCCCACTTCGTTCAAGAGGGACACGGCGCGTTCTTTGTCTTTTTGGTTGGGGCGTCTTCCGCTCAAGTGCCGCGTCAGCAGCAATTGATCAACCGCATTGAGGGACGGAACCAAATTGGAAAACTGAAAGACAAACCCGATATGATCCCGGCGCAATTTTGTCAGGTCTTTTTCCGTCAGTGCCGTGATGTCCCGGCCACCGATCAAGATCGTCCCGCTGGTGGGTTTGCGCAAGCCTCCGCAGACAGCGAGCAGGCTGGACTTGCCCGACCCAGAGGGGCCGACCACTGCAACAAGATCTCCATCGCTGACGTCAAAGGATACATTGTCGACGGCCTTGACCCGGGCATCGCCGTCACCCAGCATCAGATTGATACTTTTGGCCTGCAAACTCATCGGTCCCGCCCCAAGGCAATGATGGGGTCAATAGAGCCGATAATACGGACGGTGAGTGCGGCGCCCGCCAAACCGCTGACAATCACCAACAAGGCCATGGTGACGGCGTCTTGCGCACTCAAAAGAAAGGCCAGTGTGGAGGTCTGGACCTGGTTGCCCAACCAGCTTCCGACGCCGAGCCCGATGAGTGTACCGATCACCAGCAGAATAAAGGCTTGTGCCATGGAATCCTTCATCAGGTACCAGGTCGATGCGCCGAGAGCTTTGACCAATCCCAATTCCTGGGTGCGCTGAATGGTCCAGACGATAAAGAAGGCACCGACCACCACGGCGGAAATCAAGACCAGGAAAATTTGAATGATCTGTACCGTACGGATCTCTTCCATGTAGCCAACGGACGCAAAGTAGGATCCCTCACGTGTCAGGGTCGACGTCCCAAGTTCAATATCCACATCGTTGATAGACACACTTTCGTCCATCTGGAGCGCAATCACGCTGGCAAAATCGAACAGAATGTCGGGCAGTTTTTCGCCTGGGCGGGGACCACCGGGCGGCCCGTAGGTGGCCTCTTGCCATTTGGGTAGATGGGCAAAAACAATCGGGACGTGGCCAATATTCGCGCCGCCAGTGATACCGATCACTTTCAATTTGGTCAGTACACGGTCCAATGTGATCGTTTCGCCGATCTTCAATCCTTCATTTTCCGCGAGCACTGCGGAGATCAGCACACCATTTTCCAACTCGCCCAGTTGCTCGCCCTTAACAACTGTGGGCTCCAGAAATGAGCCTGCTTCGATCCCCCACAGGGTGAGTTGCAAAGGGATGTTCTGTTCGCTGCGCGCGTAGAAAACTGCAGACCCTATCGGCAAAGCTTGACGAACACCCGGTTGCTCCGCCCAGCCTTCCCACATCTCGTGGTCCACCATGGAACTCGTATAGGTCGGCTTGTCGTCATATTCGAACGCGATATGCGTTGCGGGCAGTGACATGAGGCCGGATATATTGCCGAAGATGAGTCCACTCGACAGACCGCCCAGCAAAACCATCAGGCATGCGATCAGCGATACCACCAGGGCCATCAGCAAAAAACGGCCACGCGCGTAGGCGAGATCCCGTAATGCCAGAAACATAAGTTCTCTCCCTCTTGCGGGTAAGCACATCAGCTTATCGACATGGTGTCAATATCTTTTCGACGATGTGTCGCTAAGTTGGAGGGTTTGAATTTTTGGGTGTCTTTGCGCCTCGCAGGGTTACAGTCCCACTTCCGGTTTGAAGACCGGCAACATTTCTATGCCGTCCGTCAAAAGCGGATTGGATTCAGATGATCCCCTCCATATAACGCAAATGACATGGTCTACTATTGCGCCCTGCTTGCGCAGTTGCTTCGCGCTTGCGGCAACCTGTCCGCCGGTCGAGATAATGTCTTCTATCAGGCAAATTCTTTTTCCTAGAATCGGCGGCCCCTCAGCTAATTTGCATGTACCGTATTCTTTTGCCTCTTTCCTCACAAATACGCTTGGCAATCCGGTTTCGATCGATAGGGCGGTAGCGAGAGGAACTCCGCCCAATTCTAATCCGCCGAGTATCTCCGTATCGTTGGGAATCAGCCGCTTCATTCTCTCGGCAATTTGTTTGACCAACCTGGGGTGTGTCTCGAATTGATATTTGTCAAAGTAAGTGTCGGAATGGAGGCCTGATCTGAGTTTGAACGAGCCCGAGAGTTTAGAGACGCTTTCAATTTCAGTCCAAAGTATGTCTTTGTTCAAATTAGACACCAATTTTGTTCGTCCTTATTTTGTTTGTTCTTCGTGCAGCTCGGTCAGTTCGAAGGACCAATTGTAGGGCTCTGCGACGGTGGATTTGACGTAGATGAAATCGCCGTCGGTCGTGATCCAAAATTCGTAAAAGGGATGATCTCTAAGAGTGGCGGCGAAAGACATGTGATAGCACTCAAAAGTTCCCGCTTGTACGGTGACGGTCTCGATGCCGTGAAATCTCAGTGTGCTGACTTCAATTGGTTGAAAGTCCGGACCGGTGGCGCCGCGGTGATCGGTTGAGGTTAAGAGATTGTCCCGAAAGGTTTGATCGCCGGGGCCTTTGGTATAATCGAAACGGGCTGCGAGCCAAGCATCGGACATAAGGGCATGGGTACCGAATCCTCGAATGTCGCGCGAGATGGGGACGGTCTCGGTGATGCGTCCTCGCTCAACCGTGTAGCCCTGGTACTCTGCCGTCTCATCTGTGAACAAGTACCATGTGCTGCCGTAGAATTTGTCGTTTTTGGTCAGGCGCACAAAGACGTCGTGAGGGTGGAAGGCCCCGTCAACAGACAGGACAACATCACGTATGAGACCATCTTGATCGTTCAAGACACAATGGGACCTCAGCGTCCGGCTGCCGTCGCCATGACGTGTGATGATCCAATCTTCACCGCCCCAGATCCCATCCGGAAAGTCGGGATCGTCGATTTGATATCGAATATGTCCGCGGCGTGTCGTGTGTTTTTTTGTCATGATCGGCCTTTTCAAACAGCCGGGATCTTAACCCGCCCCTACCGGGCAATGCAAAGCGCCAGATACCGGGCCTCCGAGGCAGATAGCTTGCCTGGTATGCTTGATTTCTGCGCTGGAGATCGGCATCAAAACACTTTAATCTCAACCTCTTGATAGGGAGAGCGGTGTGCCGAATATGTTGCCGGATTGGCAGGCGGTTTTCAGTTTTGAGACCACGACGGGGATCGGCCTGATCAGTTTGTTCACGGTCTGTCTGTGGTTCTTGGCCGGATGGGTGGCGGTTTTTGCCCTCTTGCAATGGCGCGCATGCCGCCGATCGGCATCCTTCTATGTTGAATTATTGGATGGTGTTTCTGAGGCTCAGATGTTGGAGCGGCGGGACCGGCTTCGGGAAGAGGCAACGGAGGCTGGGCAGCGGGGCGCCTTATGGGTCGACTTTGATGAGTCTTTGGTTGTTGCGCCGGACGGATCGCGCATTTTTCAATCAGGACCAGCGCAGACGATTTTTCACGCTGGCACTGTGAACGGGCCCCTTGAGCACAATCCGCTGCTGAATGTCTCGCCGGTTTTTCTTTTGCTTCTGGGGATCGCCGGGTCATTTACGACCTTGCTGTTGGCCGGAGGTGCGGCGGCGGCCTTTGTGCCGATCCTTTGGGGGCTCATTGTAGCGGCCGTGTTGTTTGTTTTGATCAAAGGGTTGCAGCTTTCCGTACGAGGCCCCTTAACTGATCTTCAAGCACGAATCGACGGGCTGTTTTCGAGTCTGACGTCTGAACAAGTTCTGTCCAAGATTGCGGATCACAGTCGGACGAGTGCCGACTCCCTCCAAGAGATGATCACGATCCTTGAGCAGCAAATGGAAATGATATTGGCGCGGACACGCCAAGCCGTCCGATTTGAGCACAATAAGAGCTTGGAGCAGATCTTATCGCCGGGTGTCGACAAGCTTATCGGAGATTTGAATGAGAAGTCTGAAAGCATCCTCTCCGATTTAAAGACCCGGTATCTGGAAGAGGTTGAGGACGCGCATAAGACGCAATCGATTATGCTCTCGGACAGTATCCAGACAATCAAAGACGACACCGAGCAGATGGGTTTGGAGATTGCCAATTTCTTTGTGCAAGTGGATCAGCAATTTCGGTCTATTGATGCCGCGGCTGAGAAGCGGCAGGAGGATATGGAGGGTCGCTTGAATGAAGCGATGGCTTCGACACAAAGCGAATTGGAAACCAGATTGAATTCGGCCGCTGCCGACAGTCAATCGGTTTTGGCTTTGCTCAAAGGTGAAGTGGCGGATCAGATCAAAGCGCTTGAAGTCAAAGACACCGAACGTGAGTCTCGGCTGTTCGACGAGATCAGGGCGTTGGAGACCAAGGACCAGGACCGGCAGGTGCGACTGTCCGACGAAATCAAAAGAATTTGCGAACTTCAAGCTTCATTGGCTGCACGGGTGGATGCGTTGATGGAGCGTCAAGACCAAGATTTTCAGGCGCTGCAAGCGATTGTTCGTACGATCGTGGCCGGTTTTAAAAGTGACGCGCCCCCTAAGAGCCCTGCGGACTTGCAGGCCGTGCCCTCCCAAGCAACGGCGCCATATGAAACGCGCAAATAATCGACGGGCATCTTCCCATTCGAACAAAAAGGGCCGCTCTTTAGGAGCGGCCCTTTGATTTTGGCTCTGAGTCTTTTTCTAGATTGAGCTGTCGTAGCTGACCACCCAAGACCAGCACTGTGCCCGCTCTGTCAAAGCATGTTTGGCCGTGCAGAAAGCCCATTCAGACGGCTTGCCGGCGACCGCGACGCATTGGTTCATATTCAACCGAGCCCAAGACAGGCACTGTTCCATCTTTTGATTGGCCATGAGAGCTTCGGATTTGGTCCGTTCTGAACCGCTTGAGGCATTCATCTCCAAACGTGCGGCCAGTTTGAGGACGCGATCGGTGATATTTTTCATGCCCGCCGACGGTTTGGCGGTTTTCACCCCGGTTGCCGGTTTTTGTGCAGGTGCGACTGTCGATGCCAGTTGCTGAGCCGGAACGAAGTTCAGAGACAAGACCGGATCCTCGTAGGTCAGCGTGCCTGGGAGCTCTAAGGCGCCCCAGCGTGACTTCTGCAGACTGTAGGCCCGGGACAAAACATCATCGCCCAATTTGTGCAGCAAGGCGACATCTTCCATGACCGTATCGACCACCGAGTCAGCGGTTCTGCCCATTTTGAGATCTTTGGCGATGGAGTATTTTTTCGACTCTAGTTTTTTCAGGAACTTCTCTCGGTTGCCATCCTCAACTTTTTTCCGGATGGCATTCTGAAATGCCACATCTTGCGATGCGCGCACTGCCGCTTTGGCGATCCAACCTTTTGACAGCAGATTTGGATCGTGGTTTTTCAGCATACCGTATGCTTTGCGAATTTCTTGCGGCGTCTCCAATTTCATGGCGGAGATTTGCTGGAGATCTCTGCTGAACCGCTCATATTCTGAGGCAATCTCTTGGACCGAAGGGGGCGGTGGAGGCGGTTTGCGATAAGGGGTGCGCGTGCCGTTGGCGTCATAGGTGGCATCGGCCAAGTCGGTCGACTGTGTTGTGCCGGTGGCCGTCGGATCGGTCGGGGCTGTGCTTGGTTTGCTCAGCGGAATCACCACGTCGCCAACCTTCTGCACTGCAACTGTCCCATCGGGATTTTCTTCGGTTTTTTCTGTATTTGTGTCTTCTTCTCTATCTCCGCGTTTAAAAACGGACATGCTCTTTTTAAAGAATCCGCCGAAGCCTTTACCGTCTTCATCGGCAAAAGCGGGCGCAGTGGTGCCCATCAGAATGATGGTGGATGCTACAATTACGTGGATGGGTTTCATACCAGCCCCTTCCTGTTACTCATACTTTTCAAGCCCAGGGCCGCTTATAGCAGTCCAAAGGTGAAGATGATCTCAGCCAAAACGCGAAAAACTGACTCAAATTCGTCGACATTTTGCGGCGATTCGGACCGATTCGGCGCTGGTGGGGCAATATCTCAAGGTGAACCATCACGTCCCATGTTCAGCCTCAATGTCTAAATCCCCTTTAACCCCCACACCTTAGCCAGTGTCCCAGAAACTGAGCCTTTTTCCAAGCATCAAATTGCCATCTTTAGAGTCTGTTAATGATGTCTGGCCAAGCTGTTAACCACTGATTCAGCAAGGTTGAAACCGTGTTAAACATGCCGATCCCATTTTCTGCCGGCCATTTGGTCCACGGGTCTGCGCGGCCCAGTGCAAAGTTGCGGCGTCAGCATTTGGCGGTTTGGGGCGTCGGATTGACGGCCATTTTTGGGTTTTTGCTGGCGGAGATCTTGGTTTTGCCGGCGACCGGGCTCGTATCACTCTGGTTTTATGTCAGCACAGCCACCTTAGCGTTGCCGGTTGCTGCTCTGATCCAATTGCGTTTGTTTGGCGATGTGACGCTGGCTCGTCGGCGCTTGTTGGCGGGGCTGTCGTTGCATCTCATCACCGTTGCCGCGATCACCGGTGGGCTCGCGTCTCCCTTTACGCCATGGCTTCTTTGCCTGCCGATCCAAGCCTTTCTTTGGCGCGACCCAAGGCTCTTTCGCATCACCTCGATCGTGACGGCTGTCTCGTTGGCGGCGCTGCTGATGCTCAGTCTGAGCGCTTGGCAAATTATGCTTGTTTCACAATGGGTTCAGCAGGTTTCTTTAGGTATTAGTTTGGCAGCTGTTTTGGTCTATATCGTCATCTCAGTCGGCGTTCGCTTGTCTCGCCAGATTGATGAGGAGCAGACGACCGAAGCGGCAGAGTCCCATTTTCGCTTTCTTGCGGAAAACGCGGTGGACTTGATTACGCGCCATGGTCGAGACAGCATTGTGGAGTATGTCTCTCCGGCGGTTTCGGATCTTTTGGACCGTGAAGCGCATCACTGTCTCTATCAGCAATGGATCGATTTTGTGCACTCGGATGATGTGCCTGATGTTGAGGGAGCCATGAGCCGTGCGCGGTATTTCGGCGGCGACGCCGTTGTCGAATATCGATTGGCCCATGCGGACGGCCATTGGCTTTGGGTGGAATCCCGCTGCCGCCCGGTTCTGTCTTTTGAGGCATCAAGTTTGCGGCCGAACCCATCGACTCTTCCGGCAGATGCCGGATTCGACATCGTCATGGTGACCCGGGATATTCACGCACGCAAACTCCATGAGCTTGCCATTGAGCGCGATCTTGACCAGGCTAAATCCGCCAATCAGGCGAAATCGAGGTTCATCGCCAATATGAGCCATGAGCTGCGTACACCGCTCAACGCCATCATCGGTTTCTCTGAAATGATCACGACCCGGACATTCGGTCCCATCGGATCTGAGAAATATGCCGAATATGCCCAATTGATTCATGATAGCGGTCATCACCTTCTCAATCTGATCAATGATATTTTGGATTTGTCGAAAGTTGAGGCGGGCAAGTTTCAGCTGGACCTCAAGTCCATTGATATTCATGCGCTGAGCGCCGAAGCAATCGGATTGGTGAAGGTTGCTGCCGATCGCGCCAAGGTGCGGGTCAGTGCAGTATTGGATCCGGATCTGCCCAATTTGACCGGCGACCCCAGGGCAATGAAGCAGATTCTTTTGAACTTGCTATCCAATGCCATCAAGTTCACGCCTGAGGGTGGTGCCGTTGCAATCCGAGCGGCCGTTGATGATAGCTATTATTATCTCCAGGTGGTCGACAATGGGATCGGGATTTCCCAAGAGGATTTGACGCGTCTCGGCCGTCCCTTTGAGCAGGCAAATGATCAGCGGGTTAAGTCGAAAACCGGTACGGGGCTCGGATTGGCACTTGTCAAATCCTTTGCGGCGCTTCATGGGGGCGAAGCCGAAATCACAAGTCACCAAGGCGAGGGGACCTGGGTGACGATCATATTGCCACGCACGTTGGAGACATCGGTCGGAAATGTTGCGCAGCTGAATGTGAAGGCCTCGGAACCTGAACCTCGCATTCAGTCGGATCAAGCGCCGCTCAAAGGGGCGGCTTGACATCTCTGCCCATTCGGGATGGTGCTGTGATGAATGGAAACAAGACTAAAAACAAATCTCTGGGTTCAAGCCCTCATCCGGCGCTGCGAGGTGGAAGCTGTGCCGGCAATGGTGGTGCTTAAAGGCGATGGGGATGCCGGGACGGTTCTTGTTAAAGTCAACTTATTGGACGGAACGGGCCGAATCTATGCACCAGCCCGCCGTGGTGATGGAACACGTATTTGGATTGAAGGCGCCGGCGGTGGTGTCCGAAGTGAACACGAGATCGATCATTATATAGAACGACAAAGACAGTTTGATTCAGATCTCTGGGTGATTGAGGTGGAGGACTCCAAGGGGCGCCATTTTTTGGATGAGCCTGTAGAGTCGTGATCTGCCGGCTTGAATGCCTCCCAAGGAAACGGAGGACTGGCCATGACCGGAAATCTTTTTCTTTTCAACGAGCAGATCTTGCATCTGGACGCGTCGTCAGACCCTCGTCTCAATCCATCGTTTCCTCTCAGCCCCGAGCAATATGACGCTCTGTCCGTTGAAGAACTCGTTCAGCTCTTGCGCGACGAGTATCATGCAAATCCTCAGATCGAGACGCAAAATCCGCATATCATCGTTACGTTGTGCTCTATGCTCAAAGCCAAGGCGGGGGTGAATTGTGTAAAGGTCCATTGGGACGGTTACGGCGTTTCGTCACGGCACGGTGTGGTGCCGGAGCCTTCGCTCAAGGGCCTTGTGCGACTTCAATTGGACGGCAAGCTGAATGCGCAAACCATTGATGAGACTATTTGGTCCCAGCTTGATATTGAATAGGTTTTCCAACACACTTGTACTTGGTGCCCTGGCCGGCAGGCTTTGGCCCCACAAACGCAATTTAATGTTAAATGACGAGCTGCCTATGACAAACGCACAACAACGCACCATCTGACAGGGGACGACGCCCCAGCCAGTGCGGCAGGGTGACACGTACCGGTGGCATGTGCCGGACGCGCATGACTTCGAGTGGGATGCGACAATCGCAAGTCTCCCGCAAGCAGGAATCGGAAGTAGTCGTGACGGCGAAACGACGAATATGTCCCTCCCTTGACCAAGCCTGGATCCGGCTACGCCGGTAAGAGTAAACGGAACCCTGCTCCTTGATTTTCGACCTCGAAAACAAGGAGTTCAGGATGGCGCGACGCGATGAAAACACAGGGTTTACCTGTGCCTATTGTGGCAAAAAAGTACTTGCACTGACCAACGGCAGTTATCGAAATCACTGCCCAGCATGTCTATATTCACTGCATGTCGACGAGATGCCGGGCGACAGGGCGAGCAATTGTCGTGGGCTGATGGAGCCCGTCGGTGTGAAGTTTCATTCAAACAAGGGATTGCAGTTGGTTCATCAGTGTACAAAATGTGGTGACGTGGCGGTATGCCGAAGCGCAACGGATACAGTCCAACCGGATGATGTTTCTGCCCTTTGTCGTTTAATAAATCTCTATTGAGCAGCCTTGCTATAGGTTCGTCAACAAGCGGAGGTCTGGTTGCGAATTTTCAGACCTCCGTTGCTCTTCTGGCTTTTTTAGCCGAAGTCAGTTGCGTCTCCAAATCGTGAAATCGGCGGCGTCGACTGTGCCGTCTGTGGACGAGTCGTTTTGCCAAGTGGTAAAATCACCTGCGTCGACACGACCATCACCATTATAGTCGCCGCTTCGTGCGGCCTGCTCAGTTTGCCTGCAGGTTTCTTTTCCATCTGCAGTGCCGGTTTTTTGTGCGGTCTCGCATTCTATGACGGATGTTTGGGTCATGTGAGAGGGCATCCGGGTTTGAGCGTCGGCCGTCCAGGCCGTCGTGGCTGTGATGGCGGCCAATAGAGCTAATTTGGTTGCAAATTTGAACATGGTCTTTTCTCCCATAAATGCCGACACCGGCGTTGATACCTGTCGGTCGTAGGGAAGTGAGATCAGGTTCAAAATTTTTTGGGCAGCTCTGAAATCGGCTGAGATATTGACCTTATCCGGCGAATGCATTGGCCGGCAGGCCCTTGACCCCCGGCTTGAACTGAAACAGACCGCCGGGATAACGTCCGATCTGCCCAGCGCCTGATGTTGTTACATAGAGGCGTTCAAGATTCGGGCCGCCAAATGTCAGTGAAGTGATGTTTTTCACCGGCAACTTGACGATCTTATTGACCGTCCCATCCGGTGCAAACCGGGTTACACGCCCGCCGCCAAAATGTGCAACCCAAAGATGGTCCTCCTCATCCACCGTCATGCCATCCGGTTGGCCTTTGCCGTCCGGCAAGGCCGCAAAGAATGATCGGGAATCCGGTACACCTTTTTTGTCAATGGGAACGCAGTAGATTTTTCGGGTCGATGAGTCGGCGATGTAGGCGCGAGAGCCGTCTTTGTTGAACGCCGGACCGTTGGGGATCGTATAACCCTCGTCTAAGGTTTCGACTTGGCCGCGATGGTCGACAATCATCACGCATCCGTCGTCTTGGTCCATCTTTTGGCGCATGACGCCCACCCAGATGCGCCCCATTGGATCGCACTTGGCATCGTTGGTCCGATACAGGGCACTGTCAACGCCCAGATTCACAAAAGGTGAGGTGTTCTGAAGATCTGCGCTCAAATAGTGTAAACCAGTTCCCATCGCAACCATCAGCCTTGGGTCCTGGCGCCGGGGTAGAATGGCACTTGGGTGACCATCAAGCTGTGTTGAGTCTTTTCGACCGTCCGAAAGTCTGAGCGCGTGAATCTGACGTGTCAAGATATCGACGAACACAATTGCACCTGGGTCCTCAAGCCAGACGGGGCCTTCCCCAAGTTTTGCCTGTGTAGGCCAAAGACAAACCGGGCCTCCGATCGCACGTGCGGTCCAGCTGCGCGCTTCTTCAATGATTCGATGCCGGATCCATTTGAGTTTTGACATTTGCGACTCGTTTTGGTCCCAGCGACCTCTAAGCATTAAGGTTCGTTAAGAAAGACTGCACGATGACGGTATTCGATTTAACAGCGGATTAACATCAATCACATATGGTCTCTAGAGCGAAAATCTGGGAAAATGCGGTAAGGTTGAGGAATATGGACAGAGAAAACACCTCTTATATCGTGAACGCACCGTCTGTGGTTGCCGAGTTGATTGACGGTGAGTTGGTCATCATGGATTTGCAATCCGGCAATTACTTCAGTGCCGAGAAGACGGGCGCTCAAATTTGGGCTTGGATCGAAAAAGGCTACGGACTGAAAAGTGTTCTGGACTTGATTGGGGCACACTTTTCCAGCGCAGCGTCTGCGGAGCAAGATCTACAGGAATTTGTCGACCAATTGGTTGCCAATAATCTGATCAAAGAGAAACAGGGTGATCCCAATCCGGTCGACGAACCGAGCGCCAACGGTGCTGCGGCACCGTATTCGAAGCCTGAGATGGCCATTTATACGGATATGAAAGACATGCTTCTTCTGGATCCGATTCACGATGTGGATGAGGCAGGCTGGCCGATGCCAAAGGCGGAATCGGCCTGAATTTTTCCGAGTTAAGCTCAGAGGGAGGGAATGACGAATGGGTGAGGGCGATTCGCCACGCATCAGTGTGGTCATCCCTTGTTACAATGCGGCCAAATATGTCGGTGCCGCTATTCAGAGCGTGCTTGATCAAGATCATGACAATTTCGAGATCTTGGTCACCGATGATGGATCGTCCGATGACAGCGCTGCCGTGATTCAGGCGTTTGGTGATCGGGTGGATTATGTTTGGCAAGAGAATGGCGGCATTTGTGCGGCCCGAAACAACAGTCTGCGCCGTGTTACCGGCGAATATGTGGCTTTCCTGGACGCAGATGATCTGTGGACCTCAGATAGTTTGCCGGTCCGGCTCAATCATCTGCGCCGGCATGAAGACATAGACTTTGTCTTTGGTGCCGTGGAAGCTTTTCTTTCTGAGGACGTCTCCCAAGAAGAAGCCGCAAAGAGCCGTCTGCCCGAAGTCCAAACCGGTCGGCTGGCCGGCAGCGTTCTATGTCGTGCCGATTCCTTTTTCCGGGTCGGATATTTTGATGAGAGCCTGCGTCTGGGTGAGACGTTTGATTGGTTGTTGCGCGCCAAAGATTCCGGTCTCAAGGAGCAAGAGATCAATCATGTCGTGCTCTTACGCAGGGTCCACGATACCAACACGGTAAAGCAGGATAAGGGAATCAATCAGCAATATCTCCAGGCTCTTCGTCAGTCTCTGGCCCGCCGCAAGCAAATGGGGGCATGAGGTGGCAATGACACAGCATGCGGCCGTTGAAGATATGAAAGACGAGAGCGGTCTATGGCCGAGTGCAGACCAACTGCATCTTTTACGAGCTGCGCTGCTGGATGGTGAGAAGGCGATTGACGCTTGGAAACAGTGGCGTGCCTCGATCAATGTTGACGATGATTTCGATTACGGCTCTTTCCGTTTGTTGCCGCTCCTCTATCACAATATGCATCGTCTAGGCGTTGAAGATGAACTGATGCCCCGCCTAAAGGGTGTCTTCCGCATGGCTTGGTATGAAAATCATCGTTTGTTTCATGATATGAAGCCGGCATTGGAAGCCATGACCGACGACGGCCTTGAATTGTTTTTCCTCAAAGGCTTGCCGATGGTGCATCTCTATTATGATCACCATGCTTTGCGCCCGATGGCGGATATCGATGTTCTGGTACCTGTGCGTCAGGTGCGTGGCGCAATGGGTTTTTTCGATAGGGACGGCTGGAGACGGAATGCTCTGGCATCCGACAATGATTTGAAGTATCGCCATTCTATGCAGTTCACCAGAGATCCAAAGTTAGAGCTCGATCTGCATTGGTATGTGATGGTGGAGTGCTGCAGCGATTATTACAATTCTCTCTTCTGGTCGCGCGCGGTGGATGTCGAGGTTGATGGTCTGCAGGCCAAGATTCTCGACCCAACGGATTTCTTCTTTCACACGGTTGTCCATGGCATTCGTTGGAATGCGGAGCCGCCCATTCGGTGGATTCCTGACGCAATGATGATCTTGCGAAAAGAGCATAACGCAATCGATTGGGACCGCTTGGTCGGTGAAGCACTGGCTCACGGTTTTTCCCATCGTCTGGGTTTGGGCATCGCGTATCTCAAAAAACATTTTGATGCGGATATTCCCGATAACGTGCTGAGTCGGCTTCAGGCACAAGAAGTTTCCCTCACGGAGAAAATTGAGAATTCCTTTGTGTTGCGAAATACGGATGAATTGTTCAATACCATCTGGGGCAAAGTGTGGGTAATTTTTGCTGAATATCAGCGCTTAGCGCCCAAACGCACGCATTTTCCGCATGTGATCGGCTTTTCGAAGTATCTCCGCCATCGTCTTCATTTGAATTCCCGGCGTGATTTTGTTCCGGAATTTTTTGCAGGATCGTATCGTCGCTTGCGCGGCTCCATCGCGCGCAAGGCCTAAGAGGGGCGCTGCCTGAAATGATCGGTAAAAGCCTCAGACCAGCATTGGAAAAAAACGCGGCATTGTTCGATCTCAGTGCCTGGCGCTATTTTATGCGCGCCTATCGCCGTCACGGTAAGAAACTGCTGATTTATGCCGCCATCGCCTCGACCCAATCTCTCTTTGTGTTGCCGGTCTTGTTTTTGGTTCGTGAAGCTTTCGATACCGCAATTCCGAATGGCAATGTGGCATTGTTGGTTTGGTTTGCTGTCGGAATTATTTTTGCTCGTCTGATTTCAAGCGCATTGGTACTTTTGATGCGCCGCATGATTATTCGAAGCATCAAAGCAGCGATCACAGATATGCGGCAAGGTATTGTGGCGAAGCTCTATGCCTTGTCGCGACGGTTTCACACCAAAACAAGCATTGACGATGTTCATACGCAGGTGGTGCAGGATACAGAGCGTGTGGATATTATGAGCAATGCGCTATTTTCCGGTATTCTGCCGGCAGCGATCACCAGTACCATTTTGTTTGCTGTTTTGCTTTTTTTAAACTGGCAACTGACTGCGCTGACCCTCTTGGTGTTTCCGCTGGTGACCGCGAGCACTTGGATCTCCGGCAAGTATGTCAAGCGCAACGTCTTTCAGTTTCAGCGCGCTTTTGAGTCTTTTTCCAAAGGTATGATGTTTGTTCTGCGTCAGATCGACTTGACTCGCATTCAAGGTCAGGAAGAGCAAGAAAAAGGCCGCCAAGCCGAAACACTTAATCAACTGCGTGACAGTGGGGAACAAATGGCCTTTTCCTATGCGCTGCATAGGCAGGTCCAAAACAATGTGTTTGGTTTGTCCGGTCTGATCATATTGGTGGTGGGCGGGATGTCCATTGCCAACGGCTCCATGTCTATGGGTGAGTTTGTTGCCTTCTATATGGCAGCCGGTCTTTTGAGTGGTCAGATCTCCAGCGTGATCGGTGGTGTGCCGGATATTATTACCGGAAATGAGTCTCTGGTCACGCTCGAGACTCTGATGCGGGATAACGATCTGGAGCCCTACACCGGGACGCGTCAATTGGCTTGCAACGGACATATTGACCTGAAGAACATTGATTTTGCTTATGAAGACGCTCCAATTCTGAAAAACGTCAGTTTGACCATTAAGCCGGATTCAAATCTTGTCATTGTAGGTCCCAATGGCGCCGGCAAAAGCACGATTGTTTCTCTTATCCTGGGTTTTTGGAAGCCGGATAGTGGGGACATTCTGGTGGAGAGTGTCCCGCTCGCTGACGTAGATATCACCTATTTCCGCCGGTCGGTCGGCGTGGTGATGCAGCACCCGGTGATGTTCGCTGGTAGTGTGTTCGACAATATTGCTTACGGACATTCTGACGCGACACAAGACGACGTAGAAAAGGCCGCTAAGCTTGCTCATGCACACGATTTCATTTCCGAGTTGAGCGATGGATATGAAACGCAAGTCGGCGATGGCGGTGCGCTATTGTCCGGTGGTGAACGTCAGAAGCTCGCTATAGCGCGCGTTTTGCTCGGCAAGCCAAAGTTTGTCATTTTTGATGAGCCTACCAATCACTTGGATACGGCCTCCATTCGCGCAATTTTGGATGGCATTCACCGGTCAAATGAGAAACCGGCAATTTTGACCATCAGTCATGATCCGACCGTGATCGGCTATAGCGATGAGGTTTACGAGCTCAACTCCGCAGAACTTGTGAAGATAGAAAATACCGCAACCCGCGACAACGATCCCGCAAACCTAATGAGTGCACGAGGTTGACCCCATGACTGTCGATAGGCCCAAAAGAACCGAACAAGAGCAGGCTGATTTTTACGGCACCGTCCTGTCATTGGGGCAGAAGGCAATTGCGGCCACCGGTCTGAAATCTCATGTCATTCGCGTGGCTGGCACACGTGTCCGTCTCAACTTTGCCGGTGACCAATTGGTGCAAGATTTCTTGCCGGCCTTGGCACATTTGGTGGTTGAAGATGATGGCCAGCAGGATGTCACATTCTGCGTTTGGGACAGTCAATCGACCGGCATCCAAATGATCAAGCCGCCTTTCACTCAAACAGACTTCACGGACCGCGGCGATATTTGGGGCTGCAACAGCGAACGATATCGACTGGCCTTTCACTGGAGCGATTATTCAGTCAACGTCTTTGATCGGCAGACCAAGACAGGCGCCTATTGGGTGCAAGAGTCTTCGCATTTGCCCTATTGGTCCAAGAGTTCTCCTATGCGCAGTTTGTTCCATTGGTGGATGGAGATGAATGAGTGCCAACTGCTTCATGCCTGCGCCATGGGATACGCAGACGGTGCCGTCTTGATGACCGGCAAGGGCGGTGTAGGCAAATCCACGACGTCTTTGACCTGCCTCTCTCATGGTCTGAAATATATCGCAGATGATTATCTGATTGTGGGGCTCGATCCGGTGCCTACGGCCTACAGTTTGTATTCCACAGCCAAGTTAAACGCCGACCAAGTGGCTAAGTTTCCGGAGCTCGGAAAATACATCACCAATCGCGAAACCATGGAAGAAGAAAAGGCTACTCTCTATCTCTATCCGGAGTTAGAGAGCCTGATCGCGGAGTCTCTGCCGCTAAAAGCGGTTTTGACGCCTTGCTTCAATGATAGCGAACAAACAGAGCTTGGGCCGGTCTCGCAAGATCACTTGATCGGCGCTGCGGCATTTACGACCATGTCGCAACTGCCTTATGTCGGCGAAGACAATCACAAACGCATTGCCCGAATTGTCGAGAGTCTGCCCGGCTTTGAGTTGAAACTGGGGCGAGATCTCCCAGGCGTGGCAAAAAAAATCGAAGACATACTCAGCATGTCCAGTGAGGCAATCAAAAAAATGGAACACGACTTTAATCAGGAAACCTCTGAGTCCCTACCTTTGATCAGTGTGATTGTGCCCGTTTACAACGGCGCAAAGTTCTTGCCTGAGGCAATCGATAATATTCTAAGTCAAGACTATCCGGCACTGGAGATCATTGTGGTTGATGATGGCTCAACAGAGGATATCGCGGCCGTTGTCGAAACGCTTCCCGTAGATGTGAGGTTCTTCCGTCAAGAAAACCAAGGACCCGCAGCGGCTCGCAATTGGGGCATCAAGGACGCCAGTGGCGCCTTTATTGCGTTTCTTGATGTTGATGACCTTTGGCCTGAAAACAATCTTCACAATTTGCTCCAAATTCATCGCGATAACCCGCAGATAGAGGTGGTCTACGGCTATGCCCAGTTGATGGAGTTGGACAAGGAAACAGGGGATTTCAATTTTGTCGGAAATCCGGAGGAGTCGTTCCCATATTACATCGGATCCGGACTCTACAAAAAGTCGGCTTTTGAAAAAGTCGGATTGTTCGAATACGAGCTCACCTTTGCCGAGGACTCCGATTGGTACAATCGTGCAAAAGAGATTGAACTTCCTCTGTTGCGCCATAAAGGCGTAACCTTACACGTGCGTCGCCATGGAGAGAACATGACGGCCGGCAAAACGGAAGCGGAGCTGAACCCGCTTATGGCATTCAAGAAGGCACTCGATCGCCGGAGAGCTCGTGAAGCAGACATGAAGAAAGCGGGCTAATCCTCCTATGAGCATATGGACCCGCGCCCTCGGCCGATTCGCCCGCCTGATGACACCGGATGTCACAGGTGTGTTCGAAGGCGTACCAGCGAAAACCACGAAACCCAAGACATTGCTGATCACCGGCGCAGCAGGCTCGGTGGCGACGGCGATCCGGCCGATTCTATCAAAACACTTTGAGCATGTGATTTTGACGGACCTGGTCGTGCCATTTGATTTATTGGACAATGAGAGTTTTCAACAGGCTGATCTGGCCGATTTGTCGGCCATGAAGATGGTTTGTGAAGGCACAGATGCGGTCCTGCATTTGGGTGCGGCCTCCAAAAACGTGCCTTATGATGAGCTAAGGCGACCGAATTTGGATGGCGCCTACAATCTTTTTGCTGCCGCCTCAGAGGCGGAAGTTGAGCGTGTGGTGTTTGCCAGCACTTTACATACATACGGCTTTTACAACCGGCGTGAATGGTTTGATGAATCGTCGCCTGCGAAACCAGATAGTGTCTACGCCAGCTCTAAATTGTTCGGTGAAGCCATTGCACAAATGTATGCACAAAAGCACGGGATCCGCGTCGCGATATTGCGGATCGGCGCTTTGGGCGAAAACCCTCTCGACGTTGAGCCCGGCAATTGGATCGGGCCTCAAGACTTGGCCGATCTGTGCCTGATTTCGCTGACCCACCCACAAATACAGTTCGAAGTGTTTCATGGAGTCGCCAATTACAGAGGCTCACCTGTAGGCCGCTCGCGTGCAACCAAGTTTGGCTTCAATCCCGCAACGTCGCCTGAAAGCTATGGCGACGCGGTCAAGCGTGCGCGGTATTATTGGAAAGAAGACAAAGCCGCTTTTCTGCGGGGCGCCACATTCACCGGTGAGGAAGAAACTCAGGCACAATAATCGCGAGCGTCGCTCGGCATTGTGTCTTCAGCCATAGTAGACAGTCATACTGTGTTTGGCTTCGGCAAAGAACAGCCAGCGCTCTGTAAGAGCTCCGGCGGTTGCGGCTAGGGCACCCAGTATCAAACAGCCGATTTCGGCAGGTCCGGTGAGGAGCCAAGCGCAGGCTAAGAAGAATAAGGGGGCGGCGAGGCCGAGTAGGACGGCGATGCGCCGCAGCTTTTGGGCATGTCTGCGGGCAATCTCATAACCCATTTCTTTCAGAAGGTAGTTTTCCTCCGTATGGGGAGGATCGAAGGCTTTGATATTGCCTTTGAGACCCGTCGCCGATTCAAGTGTTGAACCAATCTTAGTGCTTTCTATGTCTTTCCAATAATATGATTTCAAGCCCCATACACCACAGGTGGCGATCAGCGCGTGGCCCAAAAGGCCGAAATGATCTTGGCCGTGGAGACTGAGCAGGGCGGCGAGCCACAGGGCCCCCAATTGAAAGGCGAAGGCAAGATAAATGGGCAGAACCAGAGCGTGATGCCAATGCCGAATGGAGCGCAAACTGGCATAGATCATGGCGGTGGAGGCGACGGTCAGTGCCGCCAGCGCCGAGGTCAGCAGGGCGGCAACCGCAAACCATCCGGTTACATCCTCCAGGATAACCCAGCCATAAGCAAAGAGCGCAAAGGGCAGATAAGTCGCAACCGAAAGAATGCCTTCCCGTGACAGCCAGGACGAGCGCCACTGACTGAAGGCGCGCCACGCCCGTTCGGGATGTTTCAAATGCAGGGTCGAAGATAAAAGCCCGATCGTCACCAACAGGATAGCAAAGCCAAGTGCGATGAAACCGAACGTTCCATCGCGCGGCACGTCGCCGGCCGCCGCCATGACACCAAGTAGGCCAAGCAGCCCGTAGCCGGCACCCGACAGAGTGGTGAAGACGATGACGGAGAGAGCAGGGTTCATGGGGTTCGATCCCATTTGGTCAGAGCTTGGTCCAGCCAGCTCAGAAAACCGCCTTTTGCCTCCGGCAGCGCTGTGTTCTTAAAAGCGTTCTGGCTTTCTTGAGACTTCTCGCGGGGCGGCAGATACTTGTTGGTTGGCCGGCACTCTTGTTCCGGCATGAGGTCAAATCCACCGCGTTCCGCGACCAATTGAGACACATTCGATTGGGGATCGGCGAAATCACCGAAATGCCGGGCCGAAGCCGGGCATGAGGCCACGCAGGCGGGCACCCGATCCGCTTCCGGAATGGTCTCGTTGTAAATGCGGTCGACACACAAAGTGCATTTCTTCATGACTCCTTCGCCAGGATCAAGTTCGCGCGCGCCATAGGGACAAGCCCAGGCGCACAAGGAACAGCCGATGCACTTGTCTTCATCGACTAAGACAATTCCGTCCTCTTGACGTTTGTACGACGCGCCCGTTGGGCACACGGTAACGCACGGTGCATCCTCGCAATGCAAGCAGGATTTTGGAAAGTAAACGGTGCGGTCGATGGTGCCACTCTTCTCAGCGGCTCGAACTTCGTATGAGTGAATCCGATTGAGCCAAGCACCGCTTTGTCCAACGCCGTAAGGGTTCTCATCGGAAAGTGGCGCGACAATGCCGCCCGTATTCCATTCTTTGCAAGACACAGCGCACGCATGACAACCGACACAGGTGTCAAGGTCGATGACGAGGCCGAGTTTTTTGGGGGATGGATTATCCGGCAATTGAGTCATGTCTTGCGTCGAAACCTCTTGCCGTATTGAGACATCTTCACTCTGGGGGGAGTGCCGGGGGGTGGTTTCAAGGTGGCAAAGCCGGACTGGCCATCATCGGGCTCTGCCGCGTCAGCTTTCTCAATACGCACGCGCAAATCGAACCAAGCGGCCTGTCCCGTGACAGGGTCTGAATTGGAATAGCGGTATTGGCCCGGCTGTTCCGGCAGCAAATCATCGATCAAATGATTGAGCAGAAATCCCTTCTGAGACTCTGAGGCGTCGGGGTCAAGAGCCCACGTACCGCTGCGTTTGCCGATGGCGTTCCACGTCCACACCGTCTGCTGATTGACACCATTCATGATTTTAGCACGCACTTTGATCCTGCCGTGGCGGCTTTCAACCCATATCCAATCTTCGTCTTGGATGTTTTTCTCCTTGGCAAGGAGCTCGGAAATGTAGAGTTTGTTGTCTCCTTGGATCTGGCGGAGCCAGGCATTCTGTCCGCCCCAGGAATGATACATATGGGCGGGGCGCTGGGTGATCGCATGCAGCGGGTAACTGTCGCCGGTTTTCTGCGTGACGTCTTCTGGCCGGTACCAAAAAGGTAAGGGGTCAAAATAGGTTTCGATACGGGTCCGATGCACTTCGGGGACAGTCCGGTCACCGAATCCCCTGGCCGCCAAACGAAAACGTTGAAGCTCTTCTGCATAAAGATTCATCACAATTGGATTGGTATCTGTGACAAAACCTTTGTCTTTTGCGTAGCCCAAATAGGCCGCATTGGAATGACGATAATATTGAAGACCCTCAGGCAATGGCTCGTGCCAAAAGCAACCATTTTCCGTGTAGCGTGCGATCTGATCTTGGTTGACCGGCCCGCGTACGGCATCGCTGCCGTCATCGCCACGCCATCCGGCCAACATGCCGATTTCCGGCAAACGTTGATGATGGACCATGTAATCCACATAGCCGCCGGGAAAGGTGGGTGCGCCGTTCTTTGTGATCATGCCGTCAAGGCCGAGCCGTGCACCAAGGTCAAGTAAGACGTCTTGGAAGGGCCTTACGTCACGATCCGGTTCCAGAACCGGTTGCCGTATGGCGTCGGCGGGCCCATCCGGCTCTGAAATCGGACGGTCGAGCAATGAGATGCAATCCCAGCGCTCCAGATAGGTGGTATCAGGCAGGATCAGATCCGCGTAAGCCGTCATCTCCGACGCGAAGGCATCGCTATAGATAATGTGCGGAATTTTATATTCGCCTGTGCGGGCATCTTTGTCGGTCAGCATGGCGATTGTGTCTGACGTGTTCATGGCCGAGTTCCAAGCCATATTCGCCATATACATAAAAAGCGTATCAATGGGATAGGGGTCACCCTTCCAGGCATTGGCGATCACCGTATGCATCATGCCATGAGCTGCAAAGGGTGCCTCCCAGGAAAAGGCTTTGTCGATCCGCGTCGGATCGCCCTTTTCATCCACCAGCAAGTGTTGCGGCCAAGTGGGAAAACCCAGATGGGGCCCTGCCAGGGCCGCGTTGCGCAAAACATCTTCCGGCCGCCCGGACGGTCGGGGCAAAGAGTCAAGGCCTTTGGGATAAGGCGGTTTATAGCGCAAGCCGCCCGGCACATCGATTGTGCCCAGCAAGATTTGCAGAAGGTGAATGGCGCGGCAGGTATGAAAGCCATTGGCATGTGCGGAGATGCCGCGCATGGCATGCATAGCGACCGGTCGGCCGATGGTTTTTTCATGGCGGCGCCCATAAGCATCCGTCCACGGAATATCAAGCTCAAAGCTCTTGTCGAATGCCGCTTCTGCCAATTCCACGGCAATGCGACGAATTGTGGCAGCGTCTAACCCTGTGGCCTCTGCGACATTGTCGGGGCTGTAGCGCTTGTCCAAGTAGCGCTCAAATAGCAGCTCAAACACGGGACGTCCGGTGCGGCCGTCGGGAAGCGTGTAGGTTCCCTTGAGCGCGGGTTTGCCGTCGCACTCATAGGCATTTTGAATCTCTTGTGCGTCTGCGTTCCAACAGACCGGCCGTCCCTTTTCACCGTAATAGATGAGGCCGTCTTCCTGACCACCAGACTCTTCAATCACCAGCCATGACGCGTTGGTATAACGAATCAAGAAATCGAGATCCACTTTGCCGCTGCGCAGCAATTCATGCATGAGCGACATAATGAATAAACCGTCTGTGCCTGGCGTGATGCCTAGCCATTCATCCGCGACCGCAGCATATCCGGTGCGAACCGGGTTGACGGCAACACATTTCGCGCCGCGCGCTTTCAGCTTTGAAAGGCCGCGCTTGATCGGATTGGAGGCGTGGTCCTCTGCAACGCCGAACAGCATGAAATATTCGGCCCGGTCCCAATCCGGCTCACTAAACTCCCAAAACGCGCTGCCCATTGTGTACAGGCCTGCTGCAGCCATGTTGACGGAGCAAAAACCGCCATGGGCCGCATAGTTCGGTGTGCCGTAGGCTTTGGCCCACCAAGATGTCAGAGCTTGGCTTTGGTCCCGGCCGGTAAAAAAAGCAAGGCCTCTGGGATCGGTGGCACGAATGCGGGCAAGCCAAGCTGTGGCCGTGTCCAGCGCTTCGTCCCATTCGATTTCTTTGTATTCGCCGGATCCACGGTCCCCGACCCGGCGCAGCGGTTTGCGCAAACGGGCTGGGGAGTAGTGCTGCATAATGCCGGCTGCACCCTTGGCGCACAGCACACCTTTGTTCACCGGATGGTCTTTGTTGCCTTCGATGTAGCGGATCGCACCGTCCTTCAGATGAACCCGGATTCCGCAGCGGCAAGCACACATATAACATGTGGTTTCTTTGATCTCGTCTCCGATGGGAGACGATGTCTTGATCTGCGGCTGGGGTGCGTTCATGTGATTCCCTCTGACGCCATTTTATATGGGAGGTCGCACGGCGCGGCCAGAAAAGATTGCAAGCTGCTCGCAGGGGTCTTTGATCCAGATTGGATTTATTTTGCGTGCGCCAGTTTGTGCATCAGATGAATTGGAAAAAAGTTCTATGCGGTCTGTTGAGGGCGCTGCCTGAGCTTTGACTCGGTGCCGATCACCCTCTACGCTTTTCTTTGCTGGTGATCGCAAAAGGGATGGGACGATGAGAAAACAGATGCGCGCGGCATGCACCGCAATATTTGGTCTGACGGTCTTGTGTGGTGCAGCTTCGGCGCAGGCGCCTGCCACGGAGCCGGAGATCACGCAGACGCTGATCCGAAATGTCAATGTTTGGGACGGCACCAGCGATCAAGCCGTCACCGGTCAGGATATTCTGATTGAAAACAATTTGATCAAGACGATCGGTAAGGGATTGAGTGCCGATGACGATGCCGAGATTGTTGACGGTAAAAATCTTACCGTTATACCGGGCATCATCGACGCCCATTCGCATCTGGCCCTGCCGATCACCCTCGACAGTGTGCATACAGAAGATCCGGCCTATGTTGCTGCAGTTTCGCTGAAAGTCGCAGAGATGTTGCTGATGCGGGGCTGGACAACCATGCGAGATGTCGGCGGTCCGTCCCAAGGCCTTGCCCGTGCGATCGACGAAGGGATGGCGATCGGCCCCCGGATCTATCCGTCCGCCATGTTTGTCAGCCAAACCAGTGGGCATGGCGACTTTCGTGCGTTAACTGACCCTCATCCCAATATGACCGGAAATGTGAATGCCTTTGAAGCACGGATAGGCTTGATTGCTGACGGCCCGGCTGAAGTCCGCCGTGCTGTGCGCGAGTCTCTGCGCGTGGGGGCAACCCAAATCAAAGTCATGGCAGGCGGAGGTATCAGTTCCGAATACGATCCGCTCGATACGGTGCAATATAGTTTGGAAGAAATGAAAGCGGCAGTTGAATCGGCGGCTGATTGGGGCACATATGTCACGGTGCACGCCTATACGGACGACGCGGTGAATCGGTCTCTCGATGCCGGTGTCAAAGTGATTGAGCATGGCCATCTTTTGACAGAGCCGACTTTGCGGCGCATCAAATCCGAAGGGGCATTTTTATCGTCCCAATCCTTTGGATTTGTCCGAGGCATGTTGGCCAACCTCCCCAGCGGGCGTAGCAGCAAGGCATCGCCGGTCATGGATGGGGTCGATACTGTGATGAGTACGGCCAAAAAGATTGGATTGCCTGTTGCCTTCGGTACGGATTCCTTTGGCAATTTGAGGGTCTACGATATTGCGGTGAAAGAATTCACTTATCGCAAACGCTGGTTTGAGTCTCTGGAGATTATGAAACAAGCGACCAGTCATAATGCGAAATTGTTGGCGCTCACCGGACCGCGCAACCCTTATCCGGACGGCCCGCTCGGCGTGGTCGCCGAGGGCGCTTATGCCGATCTTCTTTTGGTAATCGGTGACCCTCTGCAAGATGCCGCCATCTTAGAAGATTATGAAAACACTATTCGTCTCATTATGAAAGACGGCAAGATTTATAAGAACACACTTGCGGAGATGTAATCGCAAACGTCAAGCAACGAAGCCAGCTTAAAGGTGGGGTCCAAGACTTACTGAATACCGCCATCCAGCAAGGCGAGAACGCGTTGTATTTCTTGTGGGACCTTTGGCCGGATGGGGTTTTCACCCCATGTCAACGGATCGGCTTCGAGCAGTTGAAACAGTCTCAGAGCTTCCTGGGCAAGGTCTCTTCTGCCAAGCATCTCTGCCTTTGCCAGATTGAGATAGGCAAGATTATAAAGCGTATCTACGCGGTTGGGGTCGTTCGTTCCCTGAGACATGACACGATAGGCTTCGCGGCAATACGGGTCTGCTTGCTCTAGATGCTGCGTGTTGCCGGAGGATTCGCTTGCGCGAATATAGGCCCAGCATGTGCGGTGATGAAACTGTGCTGACGTCATCCAGGGTCGCAGTGGGTCGAATATAGCCGCACCGGACTCGAGAATTTCTTGGAAATGCAGTGGTGCTGCCAGATAGGCATTGCTCTGGCCATTCAAGTCGCCAAGCACCATGAAAGCATTTCCTTGCTCGATTTTGAAGTTGATCCATTCGAATGGATCACTCTTCGCCGTGATTCCACTCAAGCCATCTGCATAAGTACCAATGCCCATTTCTATCTGAGTCTGGTCTCTCGTTTGCCACCCTAGGCTCACATGAGTTCTCGCCAATCCGCGCTTTGTGTTGGCCCATTCAAGAGGGAGCGCTTCGCGTGTTCGTACCTTCAACGCCTCTCCGAAGGCAGTGATGGACTCCTGAAGCCGTTCAACGCTTTGGGTACGTTCACCGAAATATTGCAACGTTCGGCCCTTGTTGTGTTGAATGCCTGCCCACATGAGCGGCATGATGGACCTGTCAGCAACGGTCAGCGCTGCGTCAAACACCTCCAGGGCTTCCTCATAGCGCTCCGTCTCGTTTTCGATTCCGGCAAGATCCGATAATGAATTGCCCAGATTGCTCTGTGCCGTTGCCCAATATTCCGGCTCCGTATCAGGTTTCCAGACCAACATCGCTTCCCGATAGGCGCTGACCGCCATTTTCAAAAGCTCCGGATCTTGGGATTGTAACCCAAGCAGTCTATAGGCATTGCCGAGATTGTTTTTTGTGGCTGCCCACTCAGATGGTGTTGTTTCTCGCGTGCGCACCAGTAGCGCATTCTCAAAGGCCCTGATCGCTTTCGTCAGAGATTCCGTGCCGAGTTCCCTGTCTGCAATTTCAAGAAGGGCACCGCCCAGATTATTCTGCGCTATTGCCCAATTCAACGGATCGGAGTCTAGTCTGTAGTGCAACAGCGCGTATTCGTAGGACCGGATAGATTCGTAGAGAAGCGAGAAGTCCCCTGTACGCTCTCCAAGTTTCAAAAGCGCATTCCCTAGGTTTAAGTGAACCAGCGATGCGTTGTTCATCATCAGATAGCTATTGTAGTATTCTAGGATCTCATTGAAGAGCTGGACCGATTCTTCCAAAGCGGCAGTGACGCCGAACCGATCGCCTAAGAAGTAAAGCGCTTCGGCGGCGGAGAATTGATAGGCATTTGAGAGAGTTTGATCAAAGGACGTGATGTCCGCAGCCTCCTGGTACTTTGCGGCTGCCGCCCGGTGCCGAAGGTCGAGATTATCGATGGCCGCTTCGTCGGCTAAAAGGGCGGCTTCGCGTTCCGCACTTGACTGCCGCCCTTGTCTGATCGCGGCGCGTGCGTCCCGCAGAGATTGCCTTGCACCGTCTAGATTACCGGCTTCGAGCAAACTTGAAGCTTCACCCCGAATGCGGGCAAGCTCCTTGTCGTCCATATCCAGCGCACGCAGTCGCGATTGGAGAATTTGATAATCCTTTGCGAATTGTTCAAGGAAGGCGGGAATCTCATCCACCGAAATTTCCGGCCGAGCGCCTAAGCTGACCAAATGCTCAGATAGGGCGGATTTGGAAATGCCTTTTTCCGTCTCGAGCTTTGACAAGATTTCTTCATAGCGTTGGTTGTGCTGCTGGGAGAGGTCTTGAATCTGAGACTGAAGTTCAACCACACGCTTGTTGGTGTCATCGGCCGTGGTTTTGATTTCAAACAGCGCCCCTAGAATCAGCTTTTGAAACTCTGAAACTCCGGGGATGAAATCCGCGATGACGCCATTGCCAGGACTTGTATCCGAGTTTTGCGCCAGAGCTACGCCGCCGAAGATGACGGCAAAGATCACGGACAAGACAAAAGGAACCACGCACAGATCGCAAAAGCGCAACCGGCGCAGGATGATGATGCCTAGAATCGATGCCGCAGCGATGGAGGTGTAGAGACCGATCTGTGTAATCGGCCCAAAAATCTCTGAAATGTCAGCCACAATGCCGAGTGCCAATAGGCCAAGGCTTGTGGTTGACCAGTTGCGGTTCTTGATCCTCTGGTAGCCGTCATAGCCGAACAAACGACGCAGCGCATATTTTGAATAAGTACGGCGTGTGTCTGGTGTTTCCCACCATGTGCGTTGCCGCCGGGTACCCGATGATCCGGCGGTTCTCTCTGACTCCGCCGGCACTTGCGCCGTAGAAGGAGTCGCGTTTGGCGTGGCGTCAGCGCTGGTCACAGATCACGTTGCTTCGTAAACATTGCTGCAATGCCTTGGGCAGGAATCGAACGCTGCAAAATCCAATTCGAAAACCGGAATGTCTTGCCATTAAACGACCAAGGCAACGGAAATCTAGCATCGGAGCGGGTGTTTCACAATGGCGCCATTGATGTTGCCTGGCTCCTTTGACAACGCCGAAAAGGCTTCCTATATAAATCCTTATGGAAACGACCGGTTCATATTCCAGCGGCTAACCGCATTCCCCTCTGAAAATTGAGAGCCCCGACCCACAGGTGAGGTGCGCCTTGCACGGCCTGTGTGATCGGCGTCGTGCACCCTTTTGGTCACGGTGAACCTCAAACGATCTGGAGGGTAAAATGACCGGATCAAAGTCGAAAGGATGGGACCCAAACGGCTCGAAGCCAATGACGGAGGAGGAGAGGCGGCGGCGCAATTTTGCCAAATCCCTGACCCGGAATCTGTTTGGGCGCCATTATTGGGACGATGCTTTGGAGGCTGAGAAACAAGACGCTTCCAAAAAGCGGGGCCGGTAGGTCCCCCAAGGGTAAGGCCGCCGGTGAAAACCGGCGGTCTGACCTATCCGCACTTTTTGATCCGGCTTTGCAATGCCTTCGAACGCGGCATTTGCGGCCATTCCCAACTCCCTATAGTCTTGCGTTTCAGGCGCTCGAAGAAAGGTCAACATGGGAGGCGATATCGTTATTTTGGGAACCGGTGATTCCTCGGAAGATTTTTCAATCCTGCCGGGTCCCATTGCAGCCCTTGCACACTCCACGTTCAAGCCCATTCTAAAGCCGGTGCCGGGCGCCATGTTTCCGGGGTCTCCAGATGCTCGACAGATCACCATTGAGGCCTATGTGGCGGCAGGCAAGCGATTGGCCGAGACGGGATGTGCTGCGCTTTATGTGAACACAATGGGTGACTATGGTCTTCACGCTTTGCGCGATGCCGTGGACATTCCCGTTGCAGGTTCCGGCGAAGCCTCCATTCGGACAGCCATGTCCATGGGTGATGGTTTTTCCATCGTGACCATCTGGCCGCCGCGCTTGAAGTTTATTTACGATCACATGTTGCAGGACGCAACTGCGAACGGTGCATGCCGAAGCATCCACTTTTTGTCGGAAGATGATGAACTGGAGACTATGGGGCAGGGCGATGATTTTTACTCCAACATGCAGGCCTGTCATGCCACAACTCTAGACCAAATCCGCAAGGCAATGAGATTGACTCTGGAGCAAGAAGGCGCCGAGAGTGTGATCTTGGGCTGCACATGCATGAGCAATATGGCGCCGATTTTGAGGCGGGAAGGCTTTCCCATTATTGAGCCTATGTCCACAGGCTATCTTTATGCGGAGTTTCTTGCCGGTGTTACGCAATGACCAACTATGTTTTTTGTGTGTTTAGGGGTGTTCAAGTGAAAAGAGCTATTCTTTCTATCTGTTTTCTTGTTCTAGCGGCGACATTGCCAGTCAAAGCGCAAGACATTGATACACCCGTCGTCTACCGCAGCGACGACGGCAGTGTGTTTGTCAAAGATCTCGGCAAAGGCGTTCATCTCTTCCACTACACGCCGGATTTTTATGTCAGCCCTTTTGTTATCGGCGACAATGCCGTCATCGCGGTGGATCCGGTTAACCGAAATGTCGCTGAGTTGTATCGGGCAGCCGTCGCGGCCCTGACAGACAAGCCCATCACGAAAATCATCTACAGCCATGATCATCGCGATCATATTGTCGGCGCAGACGTTTTATCACCGGATGCGAAGATCTATGCTCATCCCGGCACCCGCAGCTCGCTGGAAGAGCGCGGTGATGTCGATATTCCACTTCCCTCGAAGTTTGTGGAGGATGGTGACAAGGTGAAGGTCAAAGGGGCGCAGGTACGCATCCATTATTTTGGTCCCAATCATGGGTATTCCAACATTGCCCTGTCGTTCGATGCCGGTATCGGGTCGGTGCTGGTTTGGGTGGATACGCTTGAAATAGGGATTGTTCCTTACCGCACGCTGCCGGATACAAATGTGCGTGGATATCTGACCTCGCTAAGACTGGCTGCTGAGCTTGATGTCGATTGGGTTATCGGCGGTCACAGCGGTCCCGGTCCAGGCATTTGGATTGAAAACTATCTCAACTATTTTCTCGACATGGAAAAAGCCCTGAGAAAAGCGCAAGCGGAAATACCCCCGCCCGCATTCACCGATGTCGATCAAGTGTTTGCCCAAGGTGAAGAGCATATCGCCGCGGTGATTGCGGCCGCGGTCGACGAGATGAGACCCAAATACGGAAAGTGGATGGGTTTTGAGCAATGGGCTCCCCTGAATGCAGAGGCCGTACGGGCCTATATCATTGTCGGAAATTGATATAGGTATTTTCAAGCTGGCCTAGGAACTGGTCGTTTAGCGACAAGACGGTCCAGTTTTCTCAACTGGATTTCTTAGGTTTCGATTCCTGCCGTGGGCAAACCAATCAGCGTCAGGAAGTTTTGATCTGCGCATCCATGGCGCTCGCCGGCGCGCCGTTTCCGTTGCTGCCATCAGACCGAGTCAAGACCTGGCGCAAGAGCGGCTCAAAAGTCTCAAAGGGCAGGGTATCGTAGTCCGGATCAAACGCGGCCTGATCATATTTTTCGCAAAATTCCCTGACGTCCTCATACCATGGGTGATCTTTGAATTGATCCCGCGCATGGCGGTCCCCCCCAAAGTGATGGAAAAAATAATAGCCTTGAAACAAAGCGTGCTGTTGAACGATCCATAAGTTTTTCTCTGAGACAAAAGAACGCAAAATCGCAACGGCGACATCCTGATGATTGTACGGACACAACATATCCCCGATATCGTGGAGCATCGCGCAGACCACATATTCTTGGTCTCGGCCGTCGCGCAGGGCGCGTGTTGCCGTCTGCAGAGAATGTTCATATCGAGATACCGGGATAGCGTCGTGATCTAACGCGTCGTTTTTCATAAGATGAAAATGCTGAATGACATTCTCCGCTGCATAGATTGCGTGTTCGCTCTCCGCTTTGTCCCAAGCCACAAGTTCGTCTTTGCTGGCAGATTTGAGGGATGTCCAGGTGGCTTTGGTCATGATGTTGGGGTTCCTTGATGAAAGCGCAATTCCCAGCCATCTGATGTACGGCTCCAAATAGAAGACCGGTTTGCATATTGGACGATTCCATCATGTTCAACTTCGCTAACATAGGTGATTTGAACAATGTCGTTGGATAAGTGTCGCGCTCGGAAGTCTTTTAGGGGCAAAGTGGCTTTGATTTCCGTTTTCTGTTTGGGATCAAAAATCAGATCAGCTCGAGCATAGGTGCGGCCTGATCTGCCGAACTCAAAAAAGTCTTCTGCAAATATCTTTTCCATCGCTGCATTGTCGAAGCGTGTTTCAGCACACCATAGACTCTCCTCGAGTGCGCGAAGGGACTCCATCTCCTGGGAAATTGCGACCTTATCGTGAGCAGCCATTCTTTTGCTCCAAGTGTATTTGGCGATAGTTGCTTTGACTTCCCAAAGAAAATTTTGGGCAGTTTTCAGGCTGGTCCTTCAAGAGCTCCCCTCATATGACTCGGGGAGCGGTGGTACCGGCCCACCTGGTATTTTATGGAGGCTGTCAACGCGTCGGAGGTCCAGCTCGAATACGTCAACACCGACAATGCAGCGCGCGTTGATCGAAATCTTATCTCTCCACGTGCGATGTGTCGCCATGCCGCAATTTGAGCAAAAATGGATCCCTTCTGTCGCAAAGCGCCAAAAATAGCTCGTCATCCCGACACTTGGCGTGGCCAATCTCACCGCATCAGCTGGTACATACCAACTCAGAAATCCCGACTTGCCGCACGTCGAGCAGTTGCATTCAAGAACGTCATTGAGCTCAGCATTGACCTCAAGACGGACGTTTCCGCAGTGGCAGGAGATTTCTCGGATCATGCTGAGGCTCCTTTTTCTTGTCTGCTTTTGAGGCCTAGGCGAAGTCTCTACCCGTCATGCTAAGACCGTGACTGGTAATACGCCGCAACTCGGGGATCGCTTTCGATGCGTGCTTTGTGTTCGTTGAGACTTGGTGCAAGGCGTTGAACAATATCCGTGGGAATATGTTCCAAATGGCCAGCCTGCAATCCACGAATCTGAACAAAGCACTTCAGGTCTGCAACGGACATTTGGTTGCCTGCAAAGTACTCGCCGCCACCGCGCTGGAGCAACGCGTCTAGACCGCGCAAATAGGTGGCCAGCCAGCCGCTCACAAGATCCTCTCTGGCTTGCTTCAGGGCATCGCCTTCCAAGCCGAAAGTTCGGACAATGTAGTGACTGATATCTTCCAGTGCGTCCATCACTTCGTCGCAATAGAGCGCTTGTATCGGGTCTTCCGGATAGAGGCCCGCCATTTTTCCGGCAAATCGGTTCATTGCATTGGACTGGGATACCATCACGCCGTCAATTTCGAGTGTGGGGACAGAGTTAAAGCGGGCAGATTTGCGCGCTTCGGGAAACTCTGCAAATGAGATTCGGTTGTCCTCAATTGCAATCCCAGCCGCATGGAAGGCAATGCGGGCTGGTTCCGCACGCCCGCCGTCCATATCGAAATAGGTCAGTTTGTAATGGGTCATCAGTTTTCTCCACAAGAAGGACGGCAAATTGGCCGGTTCGCGGCGGAGCCTACCACAAGTGCTAAAGGGTGTCGCCGGGCGACACTATTTTGGTGAAACGGATCGCAGGTTATTTTCTGGCAAGAAATGTATTGATGGGCGCGGCCAGCTCTTGTTGTGCGGCATCGAACAGCCCGTAAGCAATATCCGGCAAGTCAACAAACGCGCACTTTTCAATTAAGTCCGCTGCGGCTTTCGTTGGACCTTGCAAGCTGTCATGGGGTGCTAATGCCAAAGTCCTCTGCCCAATGGATTTCAGGTCAGGTGTGAGGTCACGTTCCAAAATGGCGTGGAGGGCCCAGCCGCCGTGGAGGCCCGGCCTTTGTTTTTCCGCCACGATCCGGGCTACGTCATCCTCACTTTGACCCGCCGGCCTGACACCGTAGGTTCCCGTCCACAAAGGCGGCAAATGGCTGCCGTCCGCTGCATAGGTTTTCTCAGCCAAAACTTGCTCGAGAATTTCAGCCCGGCGTTCCGAAGTAAAAAACGGCATGGCGATGAGAATGAGGCGGCGGATGGCGTCCGGCTGCCTTGCCGCGGCGATCGCCGCTAAAGCAGCACCGGTATGATAGCCGAGCAAGTCGAATGGTGCTTCGTAAGCGTCCTGAAGGGCTTCCACTATTGTGTCCGCATAGTTTTCTGCAGACGGGCGTGTCTCCGGGCGATCGGATTCGCCGTATCCCGGCGTATCCAGCGCGATGACCATTCGCCCTTGCGACAAGTAGGGCAAGAACTGGTCAAACATGCGTCCCGATAGGGGGGATTGATGGAGCAGCACAAGGGGCGGAGCTAAAACATCGCCATCGGCCGGGCGTGCTTCGCGCAAGTGAATTTGACCGTGGCGTCCGTCAATATAGCGCCGCCGTATGCTTGCGGCCCTCGGTTCCGGCAAGGCCATTGCGCCTGGGACACCAAGGGAAAGAGTGGCGAGGCCACCGACGATAAATCGACGCGAATGTAAAACTGGCAATGGCATCAATTCAATCTTTCGGTCAGCTCAATCATGTGCCCGTCCGGGTCGAGCACATACATCACTTTGGCATCCCATTCATCATCGACGCTTTTGATGCGCGAGGTTTCCGGCATCTTGTAGATCGGGTGGTTTTGCTTTTTGAGTTTATCGATTATTGCATCGATCCCCGCCATTTCGATCATGAGAATAAAATCGCCGGCGCGCATTTCCGGTGTTTCGGTCAGTCGGTCATGCGATTTCCGATTACCGTATTGCAGCAATCCCACCATCCCCATATAGGGGTCATTGCCCTTCATGATGACAAACCTTGTCGGCTCGCCCACTTCAGCATCGACGACCGGCAAGCCTGTGCCGGTGATCGTACCATCGCTTTCATACCAAACCTCGAACCCCAAAATATCGCGATAAAAGGCAACGGAAACTTCGGCGTCGTGGACCAGCAATGTTGTTCGCCGGACAACAATGCCTTCGCTTGGGTCTGCGCTTGCTAGGAAAAGCGGTGCCGGAATAACCATGAGGAGGAGACAGAAGAACACACAAATTCCGATGGTTTTCGAGGCAGCTTGAGTTTGCATATTGTCCCTCCTATGTGTCACTTCGCCTGTGCACTTTACTGAAGCCGGTCAAGCCGAAAGGGTGAGTTGTCTTTCGGTCCGGAAAGAATGTCGCCCGCATCATTGCGGCCGGCCAGCTTGATCCACATCGCGTCGCGTTTGAGTTCATATTGCCAGTCCCAGGCGAGTTCGATCTTTTCAACGCTGGACATCCAACGGCACGCTTCCGGATCTGTCATACCGCGCAAGACACCGTCTTCCATGCGCCAATGTATATCACAGCCGGCAGAGCCCGCCGGTTCGCCCAGATCCCGACCTTGCAAGCCGTCAAAAGCGTTTGCGATGCCAATCTTTGCGATATTGGTATCCGGGTCCAAGAATCGCATTGGCGACATGATGACCCCGCCCTTATCGTCCGCGAGCTGCAATGTCCAAACTTGAAACTCCGCTTTGTCAAAGTAGCCGTTCTCGCCATTGTAGCGTACCGTTCCCACAAAAACGTGTTCGCCCACATCTGGTGCGTCGATTTTTGTAAAGGTGCGATAGACCCAGCCGTGAATGACGGCGCCTTCTCCGCCTGCAGATTTTTCGTCTCGCATTTGAGCGCCGCTGTCGAATGTGCCTGGGAGCAAATCCAACAGTGCGCTCAATGTTCCATTTTCTGCCGCGTGCGAGTTCGAGAAAGCGTATATTGGAATGACAAGGGCGCACCAGACTGAGATGAGAATGATCTTTTTCATAGGAGCCCTCCGATCCTGTCACATGTTTAAACTATCACAAAGTTGGCGAAGCGTGATGGATTTGTATGAGGCGTCTCCGGGTTAACAAATAAATCTTGTCAAAAGTGGAGCCGATTATGTTGACGCGATTGTGTCATGGCCACGAGCGAAAGAACACGATATGAGACATTGCATCGGTTCTCATGGGAGGGATGTAAACGACCGTGTTCAAACCTAAAACCCGTGCGTCTCTTCTGAAATGGCATCGACGTGCGACGATCCTTTTGACAATTCAATTTGGGATTTGGCTTTTGACCGCTTTGGTCATGACGCTCATTCCCCGCAGCGCGACGCTGGCTTACAGTTTTCCGGCTCAAGCGATCTTAAGCGCCACAGCCGGATGGCCGGATCTCACCGAGCTGTCCGCCACTTTTCCTGAGGCCCATGATGTTGCCGTGAACACAGGTGGTGCGGTGCCTAAGTTGACCGTCGATGGGACTCTTGTATCTCCGGATACTTTGGACGATCCGATATTTATGCCGGTGGGTCAAATGGCGGCGCATGCGGCTAAACTGACCGGTGAAGATATCGCGTCTGATCAGGTCAGTGTAAAGACAGGTAATTCGCCTGAGTATCAGAAACTGCCTGTGCCGGCCTTCCGTGTTGATGCGGAAAAGGCCGTTCTGTTTTTCGATCCCATTCATGGCGCTTTTATTTCGCAAACGCCGCCGGGCAAGTATCTCGAAAATCTCATGAAGACCATTCATGTGATGGATTATACGGGCAATGGTCAGTTTCGCTCTAACATTGTTCTGACGTTCTTTGCCGCACTCTTTTTGGCAGCCGCGATTGCGGGTTTGATTGCGGTTAAGCGGCTCTATGTCAAACATGGTGGTCTGAAGTCTATGAAGGTGCACCAATTGTTGGGTTTGGTTTTGGTTCTTCAAGTTTTCTTTTGGGTGAGTTCCGGGCTCGGCGTTGTTTGGTTTTTAGAGGCGTTCCGGCAGGATGCCGAAGAAATGCTGAGTCCCTCGACCGAAGCGATTGATTGGGCACGTGTCAAAGTGACTCCGATTGATGCATTGCCAGATGATGACCCACGGGGAGATCCGGTCGATGTGAAACTCACCATGCTTTTGGGAGAGCCGGTCTATGAGATCAAATGGCCCGGCCGCTGGCCTGAACAAGACCTCATCCACGCGGAAAGCGGTGGCCGTGTTAAATTGACGGAGGACGAGCGGGACGCCATTGTTGCGGAAGTCATGCCGGAAGACAGCGTTGCTTCCATCATTCGCTGGGAAGAAGTGAAGGGACCCGAAGGCATCGACCGTTTTTTCTTCACCGGCCCTTTTCCGGTCTGGAAGGGTTTCTTTGAAGAGCCGACATACGGTGCCATTGTCGTCGATCAGGTCACCGGCCACGCGCACTTCCCGACCATCCTGAGACAGAACCTGCTCGCCGAGTATTACAATTTACATGTGGTGCATTGGTCTCGCGGAGAAATCAAATACCGATTGGAGCCTGAATTATTGATTGCCATTGGCCTGACGATGGTTTTGTTCGGCACAGGGGTTTGGCTGCAGATTCGGCGTTGGCGGATCAAAGGCCGTTTCGACTGGTAAATCTCGGACCAATCGCAAAGTTACCGTTTTCCAATCAACGCATCTCAGATGCCCGATCCGGCCGCTGGAAAGTGGATTTCGACCTCGAACTTTGAGGTCTATAGGGGGTTTTGGCGGCTCACCGGTCTATAGATAAACAGCGCAAGACCCGTTCTTGCGCAAAACCTTGCGGGAATTCCGTTTCGTCAGGGGTCAAATGACCACTGTGCGATTTGTTGCGTGGAGGGAGCATTCGAGTATGAGACTCATAAGAGCGGCGACCCGGACTTTGGAGGTTCTGGAGATTCTCAATCAACACCCTTCAACCATTAATGAGCTGACTGAACGGACGGGCATAGCCCGCACAACAATTTTGCGCATTTTGCGGACATTGATTGCGTCAGATTATGTCTTCAAGGAGAATGTCCGTGGTGCCAAAAAGTATTTCGTGTCGCCAGCAGCGCGGCGTTTGAGCTGTGGGGCAAAACCTTCATATTCTGATTTTGTCGCTGTCAAAGCATTGTTGAAAGACCTCAGCCGAGACATTGAATGGCCGGCCTATTTTGCGATCAATGACGGTATTGATATGGAGGTCATCGAGAGTACGGAAAGCGACAGCCCCTTCTTTTTAAGAGATTCCATATTGGGCGATCGCCTGTCTCTTGTGCATAGCGCATCCGGATTGGCGTTTCTGTCGGTTTGCGACGAGTCCACGCGCAACAAACTTTTGGATACAATGACCGTTCATATTGATGGTCCCGAAGACTATCGCTGGATCCATGAGAAGATTGAACATGCGCAATCTGCCGGTTGCGTTCGCATGGACAACTGCGATTGGCGCAATCACAATCGTCCCATCTCAAGCATCGCGGTCGGTTTGCGAAGTGCTGATCGCGCCTTTGGATCCGTTTCGGTACGGTACTATGCCAAGGTTAATGTGCCTGAAAATACGCTCGATCAATGGTCCGAGCGCTTGGTTGCTTTTGCCAGTGAATGCAAGCGTCAAGTGGGTGATCAAGCCAGATTATCCTAATCGCTTTGGCGCTTGGCAATCCGCCGAAATACCGGATCTAAGCTTGGTCTAAGGATTGAGGCCTATTTCGGAAAAATATACTGTATTCAGCCACGTCAGACCAAATGGGAGTGAAATATGAGTTTTGATATCGAATTGACCGAAGCCAACCGGCGTCACCTGTTAAAAGCCGCCGGGGGTATCGGGATGGCAACCGGTCTGGCGGCTCTGGGCAGCGGGCAGGCGATGGCGGGAGCTCACGCCAATGCGTCTGCGGCTCCAAGCTTGACAGGACCTTATGTGGATTTGACCACGCCCCAAGGCAACATCACCGGGTTTGGCCGCACGATCGGTGATCTGAATGTGGATAAACAAAAGTTCGGCTATTACAGCGGTGCGGTCATGGCTGTGATCCCGGACAAAAAGGTTCAGCCGATCTTCGAGTTCGAAGGCTTTAGCGTCACGCGAATGTTGCCGCAAGAAGACGGCTCGTGGAAAAAGGTCCTGAAAGAAGTCGGCTATTACACCGATCTGAAGACCAAAGAGATTATGGAAGAATGGGACAATCCGTTCATTGAAGAGCGGGTCAAAGTTGTTCCGGTCGCCAACGACCCGTTCAACTTTCATCTGCAGGAAACCTTTCCCAAAGTTCCCTTCCTGAAAGATCAGCCGGATATCCCGTTCCTATTGGATTGGCGCCATCTGGGTGACGCGCTCACTCTGCATATGGATGTTCATTTGCGCTATCCCAATATGCTGAACCCGCAAAAATGGCCCCGTGAGTCCTCTGGGCCTTGGGTGATCGCATCGGAAATGTTCCGGACACAAATGAGTTTGGCTGATATGCAGAATGAGGAATTGACCACCCTGGTCAGCCGTGGGTCCTGGAATCGTGTGACCCCGTGGCTCCCATGGATGTATATGGGGCAAGCGCCGGGTCATATCCTTTACGCCTGTGAAACCTATTCCGGCGGCGATGATCCGAGTTTCATTCCGGATAAGATCTTGAAATATACCGAAGCCAATTATCCGGAGTTTATGGAGGCGCCGACCGAATGGTACGAGCCAAGCTTCTCCAGCTTGGAAAACTACGCCATTCAACAGACACCGGCGCCGCTTCCTGGCGTACCGGCAGATGAGGGCGATAGCTCAGACGGCTAATTCCCCAAAGCTTGATATACTGAGACGACAAATCGCCGTCCGGCAGACCGCTGGACGGCGATTATTGTTTTGTTCGAGCGGATGCAAACAGCGTGTCCAAATCAAGTGCTGATTCAAGACCATCGGCCAGTTGATCCAAAGCATCGTCGATACTTTGTTCGTAGCTAAGACCTGTGCTTGCTTGATGGCCAAGGCGTGAGAGCCAGGCTTGGCGGAACGCATCATCTGTGAAGAGCCCATGGACATAAGTGCCTTCAATCTTGCCGTCAGAGCTGCGGGCGCCATCGGGGTTATTGGCTAGCCGCAACATAGGTCGATCGGTGTCCCGTCCGGTGGTTTGGCCATTGTGAATCTCATAGCCGGACAGGCGTATATCGGTGAGCGCGCAGGTACCTTCAACCGGACGCACGGTTTTGTTTTTGATCATCTCCGTATTGACGTCAAGCAACCCTAATCCATGCCGTGTTCCGATGGGTCCATCAACTCCGTCTTTGTCTGTGATTTGGTGGCCGAGCATCTGATAACCGCCGCAGAGCCCAAGAACGCGGCCCCCGTTGCGAGCATGCGCGATAATGTCATGGTCCCAACCTTGAACACGTAGAAAATCAAGATCGCCTAAGGTTGATTTGGTTCCAAACAGAATGATCACATCCACATCCCGGGGGATGGGTTTGCCGGGAGGGATCCATTGAAAATCCACATCCGCTTCCAAACGCAGCGGATCGGCATCGTCAAAATTGGCGATGCGTGACAACATCGGCGCAGCAATTTTGACGGAGCCGTTTTGTTTTTCGTCGGGGGCCGACAAAGTGACGGCATCTTCAGCGGGCAGTCGAGAGATGGCGGAGAGCCAGGGTACGATTCCGTAGCAAGGCCATCCGGTGCGGTCCTCGATGTCGCGAACACCATCGGCGAACAGTGTGGCATCGCCGCGAAATTTGTTGATGATAAATCCTGTAATCAATTTGGCGTCGTCGGAACTCAAAACCATTTGTGTCCCAACAAGATTGGCGATCACACCGCCTTTGTCGATATCGCCAACCAAACAAACGGGTACGCCTGCCGCCCTAGCAAATCCCATATTGGCAATGTCTCTTGCGCGGAGGTTTGTCTCTGCAGGACTTCCGGCCCCCTCAATCAGAATCAAATCGTGAGCTTCGGCCAACCGATGAAAGCTTTCCAACACGGCGCCCAGCAATTTGTCACGGCTCGCCATGTAATCTGCAGCGGCGAGGGTGTCGATCGCTTTGCCCTGAACAACGATTTGGGCAATTTTGTCGGTCTGCGGTTTTAAGAGAACCGGATTGAAATCCGTATGCGGTGCAAGACCGGCAGCTCGGGCTTGCAAAGCTTGGGCGCGTCCGATTTCACCTCCGTCTTCACAGGCTGCGGCATTGTTGGACATGTTCTGAGGCTTAAATGGCGCCACGGACAGACCTCGTTTAAGGGCGGCGCGGCACAGCCCGGCCACGATCACCGACTTACCCACGTCGGAGCCGGTCCCTTGAATCATCAAAGCCTTGGCAGTCATGTGGCCCCTTCAATCTGGACTGACCGGCCGTCAACTTTGGCACGAATACGATAAATCTCTTCGAGACGTTCGGGTGTCAGCGTGTCCTCCGGCGTTCCATCGGCGACAATCTCGCCCTCTTTCATCCAAATCAAGCGATCGGCATACCGTGCTGCGAGGGCGACGTCGTGCAGAACTGTAAGAGCGCCGCCTCCGTCTGTGACAAAGGTCCGGATCAGATCCATGACGCGAAACTGATGGCGCGGATCCAAGGCCGCGACCGGTTCATCGGCAATGAGGAATTTCGATTGCGAGGCAAATGCACGGGCGCAATGAACCCGTGCCAATTCTCCGCCTGACAACGTATCGGTCTTGCGGTCCTTGAGGTGTGAAATGTCGCAGGCCGCAATGGCTTGGTCGACGGCCTGCGCATCTGTGTCTTGCAATCGTCCCAAAATAACGCCGTGGGAAAACCGGCCCAAGGCGACCACATCTCTGACCCGGTTCGGCCAGGCGAGCGGGCGGCTCTGTGGTAAATAGGCAATATGCCGCGCGCGATCCATCGGTGACATCTCCGACGTGTCGGCACCATCAAGTTTCGCAGTTCCGCTGACCGGCTTCAGCAATCCCAGGCCTGCCCGCAGCAGTGTTGTTTTACCGGCACCATTGGGGCCGAGCAAAGCAATGAGCTCGCCGGGCGCCAATGCAACCGACGCATTTTGCACCAATGTCGAATTGTCGGACTGGACGGTGATTTCGGAGATGCGCAATTCAGTCATTGGCGGCCCGCCTTTGCATGGCAATCCAAACGAAGGCCGGAGCGCCGATCAAGGCCGCAACCACGCCCAACTTTAGTTCCGAACTCGAGGGGATCAGGCGGATGGCGATATCGGCTAAAACCAAAATCAAACCGGCAAGCAATCCGGACGGTAAAAGGGAACGCGCCGGATCGTGATCCACAAAGGGCCTGATCAGATGTGGCGCTATGATGCCGACAAAGCCAATGGCACCGGCGAGGGCAACAGAGGAACCGGCGGCGAGACCAGCGCCCAGAACCACGAAAATACGCTGCTTTTGCAAATCAAGTCCAATGCCACCGGCCGCTTCTTCACCCAATGTCAGTGCCGACAGTCCGCGGCGGGTTGCAAACAAAACGGCAAGGCCCAAACTCATGAAGGGCGCAGAAAAAGCAATATCGTCAAAACTGCGATTGGCGACGGATCCGAGCATCCAGTTGATCATATCTGAGAGAGAAAAGGGGTTGGGCGCCAAATTCATTAAAAGACTCATAGCCGCCCCAGCAAAACTCGAGAGGCCGACTCCGATCAGGATGAGTGTGACGACCGATTGGGTGCGAATAGCCGCAAGCGCAATAGTCGTCGTGGCGAACAATGCACCGATGATGGCCGCGATGGGAACGATCCAAGGGCTGAAGGTGGCCAGCCCATAATAAAGCGCGAACGTCGCGCCCAATGTCGCTGTAGCGGACACCCCCAACACGCCGGGCTCTGCGAGCGGATTTCGCAACAAGCCTTGAAGTGCAGCCCCACTTGTTCCCAAAGCGAAGCCGACGACAAAAGCTGCCAGAGCTCTCGGCAGGCGAATTTGCCAAACGACCAAATGGTCGCCCGCATCGGCTTGACCGACAAACGCGGCGAGCACACGCCCGACACCTAAGGGTGTCGACCCCAACAGGCATGCAGCGAATATGCTGATGACGCAACCGGTCATCAGTACAGGGATGAGGGGCCGATTACTTATCATCTGGGCGATCTTGTTGTCCGGCTGAAAAGTCCGTCGCGCCTCCGGCCAAGGCCTCCACGGCGTCCATGAGGAACCACCCGCTGCAGGCCGTCCAAGTACCGTCAAGGTTGACAGTCAGACTTTTCTCGATTTGATTTCGGGCCACCGGATGCCGTGAGGGACTCCAGGAGTTGCGGCTGTAACTTTTCTGTCGTTCAAAAAATGACGCGGCCACAATATCCGGTTGCTCATAAGCGAGCCGTTCGAGGGGCAGGGAGCGCCAGCCCGGTTCTTGCTGAAAGTTCTCAAGCCCCGCAACGGACAGAGCTTCATTCACCAATGATCCGGGACCTGTTGTGGCACCGGCAGGTGTCATATAGAGCACAGTCGGTTTGCCGCTATGTTGCGGTAGCGCAGCCAAGCGTTCATCGATATCGTTGACGATATCTGCCCCGCGCTGGACTTCACCTAAAACATCTGCGGTTTCCTGAATGACTTGTTTGACGTCGTCGAGATCGCCGGTCCAACCGAGCGTAATAACCGGAATCCCGGCGCGTTCAAAAAAGCTTTCCACGTTTGGTCCGCCGCCGTAAGTGCGCACTACCAGATCCGGTTTCAAGATCAAAACGTCTTCGGCGCGCGGCAATACTTGGCGTAATCCGCGGGCCTCGCCTCTCATATAGGAAAATCGTTCCGTTGCATCCGGGGACAGAGCCAGAATGTGGTCCCGTTCGGCAAGCTTTAAGACATATTGGTCGGCACAAAAATCCAGGCTGACAATACGCGAAGGTTGATCACTGGCCTGTGCCGAAGGCGTCGGGGGCGCATCGCATCCCGTGACGCCTATCAATGCACAGACAGTGAATAGCCTTTTGAGCGGCATCAATACCTCAAGCGAATTCCGACGGATCCGGAAAGACCCGGCGTACCATAACCTAGAATCTGCTGATAATCCTCATCGAACAGGTTTTCAACGCGGGCATAAAGTTCGACATTTTCAGTCACTTCATACTGGCCTGTCAGGTCCACTCGCGTCCAACTGTCCAGATCGCCGTTCGGATCAAGTTCCTCACCGTTTGAGCGAACCAAAACCGATCCCGAAAACGGCCCTTCCGGGTTGAAGGACAATCTAACATCGCCGGAATGTTCCGGGACCCGAATAAGCCTGGTACCTGTGCCGTCTTCGGCATCGATATAGGCGTAGTTTGCTGAGACGGTAAACCAATCGGTCACTTGATACGTGCCGGCAACCTCGACACCTTTGGACTCGACCATCTCAATATTTTCGTATCCCGTTGCACCGAATGCAATCTGGTCTTCTGTCTCTTGATCAAAATAGGTGACTTCGAATTGACCGCGCCCATCTTCGGTCCGGAATTGAATCCCGATATCGAAACCTTCAGACGTTTCCGGCTGGAGATTCAAATTCGGCTCGGTCTCACCGCAGCAGATGAACGTACTCTGAAACAATGTCGGCGCCTTAAAGCCCTGGCCCCAACTGGCCGACAAAGTGATTTGATCGGTCGGTGCGTAGGCGGCGGCCACGCGGCCCGTTGTTTCAGACCCGAATTGGTCGTGATCGTCAATCCGAATGCCGCCGGTCAGTGTGAGAGATTCAATAGGTTTGAATTCATAAAGTGCAAAGGCGCCGTCTATGGTTCGCTCCGCCGTTTGCGTTTCGGTTTCTTCTCTTTCCGCACCGAAGGCCAGAGCATTCTGCGTGTTGATGGTTAAGGTGCCTTGATAGCGATAAAGTGTACGATCGCCACCAGAGCGGAAGCTGGGGACGCCACCGGAGAAGTTTCTGCGATCAATATCCGAATAGCCGATCAGGAATTGGTTCTGCAGCCGCCCGTCAAACAAAGGTACGTTTAACGACACATTGCCGGACAGCTCTTCCGTTTCATTGACGTCGTCACTGTCGCCCACATTGCCCTGGGCGCCAAAGACGAAGCCGTCAAAATCCGCTTCGCTGTCCGACCAGAGCACATTCGCATCAAGACGAATATCGTTGGGCAGATTGAGCCCGCCATTGGCGGAAAGCGTGACGGATTCAAAGCCGTCGTCTTCCGGATTGCCGTTATCTTCATCGGCTTTGGAATTCCCGTCGGAACTTGTTCCTGTGACGGCGAACCGGATGTCTCCCGCATCCCCAGCGGTACCAATAGAGGCGCCGCCTCGGAAGGTGTTGAAGGAACCATATTCACCAAAGGCTGAGCCGCCGATACCGTCTTCAGGCTCCTTGGTGATGATCGAGACTACACCGCCTATAGCATCGGTACCCCACAATGTGGATTGCGGACCCTTCAGTACCTCGATCCGTTCGATCGCATCCGTGTCCAATCGCGCGAAATCATAACCGCCGCCGGGAGAGGAGGGGTCATTGACCGGAACGCCGTCTATCAAGACCAATGTCTGGCCGCTGGCAGCTCCGCGGATTCGGATGCTGGCAAAGCCGCCGAAGGGACCGTTTTGATTGACCGTGACGCCCGGCGCACTGGCAATGGCGTCGACCGCAAAATCAAAGCCGAGTTCTTCTATGTCTTCTGCCGTGATGACCGAGACGCTGGTGCCGATTTCCGATTTGGTTTGATTGAGACGAGAGCCGACCACGGTCAAGCTGCCGCGCTCGCTGTCAGCTACGGCGTCTACGATGGAAATCGGCAGTAGGCTGACAATTGCAGTTGTGCAGATGAGTGTCTTCTTCAAAGTCATTTTTCTTTCCCTCTTGCGCCCCGCCGCCCGGTGAGATGCTTGATGTAACAACGTGACAAGCCCATCAGTGATGCAGGCGGCTTGGCTTTTCGGATGTCGTTACAAAGGAAAGAAAGACTTTCCCGCCCGCAGAGAACTTTTCCCGGTCTCCGGACGAACGACGCGATGGCAGGTCTCCTGGCTCACCGATCGTCGCTTCGGGCCGCCTTCCCAGGATGAGTCCTAGTGGCATTTGGGCCGAAAGCTCACGGTTGACAGTTGCGGGTACAGCTCCGGAATTTCACCGGAATTCCCTCTTCGCTGCCCATAGGGGCAGAACCATCTGCGGCTTTGTATCTAGAAAATGAGCGCCGGTGTCAAGTTGGCGGGTGTTTTTAGCGCAACCCTTCGTTCAAAAATCTAGGCCGCGCTGGGCTTTGATGCCGGATTGAAAGGGATGTTTGATCTCTCGCATCTCGCTGACGAGATCCGCATAATCACAGATCTCCGGCTTGGCATTGCGGCCTGTGAGTATAACGCTGGTGCGGGTCGATCTGGCTTTCAGAGCATTGATCACGGTGTCCACGGACAAATAGTCGTAACGCAAGGCAATATTGATCTCATCCAGTACGATGAGATCGTAGTCACCCGAAGCCATCATTTCAGTCGCGCGCCGGAAGGCGACGCCGGCCGCGGCGATGTCCCGGTCTTTGTCTTGGGTGTCCCACGTAAAACCTTCCCCCATACTGTGCCAATCAAGGTCATCTGGGAACTTTTCAAAGAACTGTCGTTCACCGGTAACCCACTTGCCTTTGATGAACTGAACGACGCCGACCTTGTGGCCCCAGCCAAGCGCCCGGGCAATCACGCCGAAGGCTGACGAAGATTTACCTTTGCCTTCGCCGGTATGCACTAAGACCAAACCACGGCCCGGATCTTCCGCCTCTTGCACTTTTTTGCGCTGCTCTTTTTGCAGCTTTTGCATTTTGTCTTTGTGGGAGTCCATGGGGCCGGCCTTCTTAAACGTCTTGAGAGTCCAATTTGTGATCTGAATTCCTAGCCGAGTGATGTGGCTATTGAAAGTACCGCGTTGTTAGAGATCGCAATAAATGACTTTGGTATATTCCTTCTTGGTGTGATGGCTGACATCCGCCTATTCCTTTGGTAGGGTCTGCTGTAGCGGGAAGAAAGTATGCTGGTTTGGTGGAAATAGTCTATTTTTCAAATTTTTTGATCGAATAACGACAGTGTGGTCCCACTCAAAACAGGGTGACGCGAAAAGGAAGAGAAATTGAGAGTCAAAAGACTTCTTTCGGCCTGTATAGTCGCGCTTTCGATTCTCAGCTGGTCGTTGCGGGCTCACGCGGACGGCATGAAACAGTATGAACAGGCTCTAGAGCTCTATCGAGCTGGAGAATACGAAGCAAGTATCGAAATACTTCAGTTTGCGCTCATGTCCGGTGACCTCAATGAGAGGTTCACTCTAGGTGCCTATGCCGTTATCGGCGATTGTTATCGTTGGACAAACCAAATTGAGAAAGCAAAGAAAGCGCTCGAAACTGCGTTATCTTTGAATCCCAGCGGTAAGAATGAGTTGTACATTCTTGGCCAATTTTATTTGGACTTGAGGGAGTACGAATCCGCGATAAGCTATTTTGATCGTGCGCTCGACATTGACGGGGTATTTAGGACTATTCCTGCCTATGTTAAGAGAGCGCATGCCAACGCTGCGTTGGGAAGGTATCAAGAAGCAGAAGCGGATATTGAAAGGGCGCTAAATTACAATGAGGGATATCCTCCAGCAGCAGAATGGTATGGTTTCTATCTTCTCCGAGGAAACTATCGCGAGAGTCTAGGGCAATACCAAGAGGCTATGAGTGACTACAATTATGCAATAAAATTGCAGTACGATTCAGGTTTCCCTAATTTTCCGCCGTATCTTCATAGATACAAAGCCCGCCTGCTTGCAGCTAGTCCGATAGACGACATGCGTGACGGAAAGGAAGCCTTAAGACTAATTGAACTCACCATTGATCAAGACCCCCGTTGGGAAATCGATCTGTCCATACTGGCAGCCGCCTATGCCGAATTGGGTAATTATGAAAAGGCTTCGGAAACACAGTTGCGTTCTATATCCATGCTTGAAAAGTACGATTGGGATGAAGATGTTGTTGACCGTCAGGCACGACTTTTTCTTTATCGTTCGGGTCAACCCTATCGTCTCACTGGCAACCAAACATATGCTCCGAGACCCTAGCTTGGTTGAATGCCGTATCTGGGTGAACGGCTGACAAGCTCCAAAAATGCGTTTAGTGTGCAGTGTTTGCCGAGAAACTGACTGGGTGTCTTGTGAACTCAGGCTGTTGGCCTTTATTGCTTGTTTTGCGAGGGAAAGCCATTGATAAGAATTCTGAATCTACCTGCTTTAGTTGTCATTGTTCTGATCGGTTTGTTCACGACAGACTTGGCGGTCGCGCAGCAGAGCGCGCCGACGGTTCTGATTACCGGATCCAATCGAGGCATCGGCTTTGAATTCGCCAAACAGTATGCCGCCAAGGGATGGAACGTCATCGCCACATGCCGAAACCCGCGTAAAGCGGATGCATTGCAAGAACTGGCCGCCGCAAACGACAACGTCGTGGTGGAAGAATTGGATATTACCAATGAGCGCGAAATCCGTGCCCTGGATAAAAAATATGCGGACACGCCCATAGATCTGTTGCTCAACAATGCCGGATTGATCGGCCCGCGCGCCGGGCAAAAGTTCGGCGCGTTTGATTATGATTTGTTTGAAGAGACCTTCCGCATCAATGCGATGGGCACCATGCGTGTGACCGAGGCCTTTTTGGATAATGTGGAAGCGAGCGATCAGAAAAAAATCGTCAGCCTCGGCAGCGCAGCCGGCTCCTTGCAAATGATTTTTTCCTCCCGGGACTATTATCCTTATCGCGCCAGTAAGGCGGCGTTGCATATTATGATGCGGATCCTCGCCTTTGAACTCACCTCAAGCGAGGCGATCGCCACGATCATCAATCCGGGGGTTGTGGACACGCAAGGCTTGTTGGATCTGGCTCCCGAAGACATTCCGGAAGAATTCGCCGACACCATGGAAGCGGTACGCATGGGGCTTGTGACCATGCGTACACCGGAAGTTTCCGTCGCGGGGATGATCAATGTCATCGACGGACTGACCAAAAAGCAATCCGGTGAATTTCTAGCGCACGACGGATCGACGGTGCCGTGGTAGGCTGAAAACCATGAACCTATTTTGTTCCGACGGGAGATGATAGGTGCGACTTGTCCAAAAACTGCTGTTGGGTGGCATTTCCATGCCGATTGTTTATTTCGTTGCGCTCTTTGGCGCCGGAGCAGTTTATCCGGATTTTAGTCACTTCTCTCAAACAGCGAGCGAACTTGGAGCAGATGGAGCCCCTTATCGTTGGGCATGGGCGTTTAACGTAGCTCTCATTTTGGTAGGTGCGTTAGGTATCGCTGCAGCAATTGGGCTCTTTATAGGTTGTCGGCAATTAGGGATCGGTGTTTTCCTGCTTGTCCTAACAAGTATTGGTATCGGGTTGGCGATGATAAATATGTTGATGTCGGGTCTCTTCCCGTTGCCGCATCCATGGCATTCGAATTTACTCCTTGTTTTGGCAGGTGTATTTGTTCCGCTCTTTGGTGCTCTGGTTATGCAGAAAGCGTTAGACAAAGGGGCCTCTATGATTCTCTGGCTTTCTTTTGTCGTGGCTGTGATCTTCACCGCGCCGTTGCTTGGATTTGGCGGCTGTGTAACTGAAGGCAATCTAGGTTTATGGCTTCGACTCTGGGCGGTCGCTCTCCTGTTCCCGATCGGATATCTGTGCTGGTCTATACGAGGAAAACTTTTAACTTCAGTGATACAAGATAATCATGGCCGCTAAGCGCCGGAACATTGTGTAAGCACATTAAGTGAATCGACTATTGAGTCAATCGAACCGGCGTCTGTTCGCTGTGAATCTCAAGCTGACAGTGGGCCTAAACTCGGCTAGTGTCTGCCGTCAATCCGGGTGCGCTGCTCGGTTTTGTCTGCGTTTTGAAAGAAAGGTAGGGGCGGGCTGTGCTTAAGACGATTTTGAAGATAGTGCTGGGGCTGGTTGTGGTTGCGTTGATTGCCGTGGCCTATCCGATTGCAGGGTTTTACTTTCCGTCATCGGACCCGGTGCCCACGATCGATAAGACTGAGAGTCCTTTGGGTGAGTTTTGCGGCGAAGGGCAGAAGTATATTACCGGTGCCACCGTGCCCATCGACAATCAGCTTTATGGGACCTTCGAAGATTTTGTCGCGTCGAAAGCTTTCTTGGATAAGCAAGATCTGCGCCCTGCGCAATTGATCACCTATGGTACGGCGGAAGGCGGACGTGAATTTCCCAAATTGGTGTCTTGCAAATTCAAATCCTCTGCGCGGATCAAATCTGTCAGAGGAGACGATGCTGCCGGCGAGGAAAAGACCTGCAAAGGGATCAATGAGCAGACCGTCAAGTCTGTTTTGGATCGTCTTGCTCTGGAGACACCGCCCAATGTGATCTTTGAAGATGACGAGGTGGAAGATCGCGGTCAGTTATGGCTTGATCCATGGCCCTATCCGGCTGTCACGCAAGATGACAATGGCACATTCCGTATTCGCGCCGGATCCGTATTGATCGAATACAGTTTTTTCAATGTGATGCCGGCGCGCTTTTTAGGCGTCCATTATTGCCACTTGGTCGCACCTGACTACGTGGAGGGTTTGTTTACGGGATCGCTGTCGCTTGCTAATTGACCGTGTAGTCGATTTCGAGCATCACTTCGTTGCGTTTCGCGGACGACGGCGTCCATGGGCTATCATAAAAGGCGACTTGAGGGCCGCTCGCGGTCATCACATTGTCCCGCTCCAAATCTTCCATAAGCGAAGATAAATTTCGCATGACATTCTGACCGGACTGATTGCCTGAGTAGCGTCGTACGGCAACAATGCGCTCCGGAAGTTCACGCAATGTGATGCGCGGGTCATTGGGTTCGGGCAATGTCTCAAGGGAATATTTCCGCTCCATGACGAATTGATACAGAAATCCGTCGGGTTCGTCTTGTTCGTTCATGGTCGGGATGCTGGTCACCGGCGACGTCATTTTCATTTTTTCGCCGATCTGTGGTGACATGGCGGACGTCACCGGCGCGGTCATTTCCATTGTCCGTGCGCCTTGATTGTCACCGAAAATATAGCCCGCTAAGACGTTAAAGGATGAGCTGCCGCTGCGCCGAAATGCCTCGTCCACTTTGACTTCCGCGACGATATAGGGCGGATAGCTGCGGATCTCATATCCGTCCCGCCGCTCCAACACGTCATAATCTGGTTGTTCAGTGGCCATGACCGAAAACGCCAAAAAGGTAAACGAAAAACCTGCGGTGAAGCAAAGTATGACAGCTCGCATGTCTCACTCCATTCTCTCCTTCTTGCTACGCGGCTTCCGAATGGGTGGATCTGCGCCGATCATGGACCTCCCGGCCAGGTGACGTCGAAAAAGCGCTAAAATCAGGGCCTGACGGAGCTTTTGAGGAGGCCAAAATCGCGATCACGAATTCTCGACTGATATTTGCTTACGTGTCTTTGTACTCCAAAATGTCGCCCGGTTGGCAATCTAGAGCCCGGCAGATGGCATCCAAAGTGCTTAAGCGTATGGCTTTGGCTTTGTTGTTTTTGAGGATCGAGAGATTTTGCTCCGTGATTCCGATTTTTTGAGCGAGTTCGTTGGATCTCATTTTGCGCTTGGCCAACATCACGTCGACATTGATAACAATCATTCCGTATCACCACTAAATCGTTAGCGCATGTTCGGATTCAATCGCGCGGCCTTCATTCATGATCCACGAGATTACGATGATGACACCGCCGATCACCAATATCGCAAGATCACCGGCCCCGAACGAGAACGTGACAGCTCTTTCACCGGGCGGGTTTGAATAAGTGATCACGACACTGATTAAGGGAATGAAAATGGCTTTGCCGATGACCCAAGCGATCAGCGTGTATCCAAATTTTCGGATGTACTGAACGTTCTCTTGTGAAAAGACAATCGACTTTTCATAGAGTTGAAACAGAGACCGTAAGGTCAGGAGTCCATACAAAATAATCCCGAGAAGAATGAGGCTCACGGCGAAGCCGAGTGCAAGCGCGGTTGCCGACAGCGGGCGTTGAGGCATGTGCGGCAACCCGTCCAGCAAGCCGACCGGCAGCTCATTCAACATCAGCCAAAAAAGCAGGGTAAACATGGGGGCAACCACTATCAGCGTGTTGATGAGCCAAAGATAGCGTCGGCTGATCACCTGAATCTTTTGCATGCTGTGTGGATTGCTCATTGTCCGTCTCCGCGATCGACATTTTGATGTTTTGCACAAACATCCTATAACCGAATAATTATCGTAAAACAATAATAATTTATCGATATATTTGAATTTGTTTTGTCGTGAGCGGCGGCCAATGTAGCCCCTGAGTTCAAGCTGATTTTGGACCTAGGCAAAAATGGGGGTGCCGGCCAAAGCCGCCATTTCGTTCATCACGGCAAATGCAACAGTGAGGTAAATCGTTGTGTTGAGAGTGGCGATCAGCTTTGTCATTTTTCCGGCTCCTTTGTTCTTTCGGTTCCCGTCAATACATGGATGGACATGCTTTCTGTTCGTGACTGTTCGATCGTGCGGGCTTTGTGGCCCGGATGTTGAGACTGTGACGTCTGTCTGTTTCCGACCGATGTCAAACACGCGGAAAATTGTTTCAGTTTTTCGGTGAACGGGATGCCATGAAACAATTGAAATATTCCAAGACACACGGAACCAACATGATTGGTGTCAAGGTTGCCTTGATCGCGGCCAGCCGGACCGTTTCTGCATGCGCAGGAGAATGATCCCGGCACCATCGTCAATTTGGAGAGTTTGAGTTATGGCACCCCATGCCAGTATTTTGGAGACCGTGGGCAATACGCCTATTGTGAAGATCAATAAGCTGGCGCCGGATCACGTCAATCTTTATGTCAAAGTGGAAGCCTTCAACCCGCTCGGGTCGGTCAAGGACCGGTTGGCACTTGGTATCATCGAGGCTGCGGAAGCGGATGGATCCCTCAAACCGGGTCAGACTATTGTCGAAGCCACAAGCGGGAACACGGGAATAGGGTTGGCCATGGTTTGCGCCCAGAAGGGCTACCCCCTTGTTGTCACAATGGCCGAGAGCTTCAGCGTCGAGCGCCGGAAGTTGATGCGCTTCCTAGGGGCGCAGGTCGTGCTCACTCCGGCGGCTGAGAAGGGGTCCGGTATGTTGAACAAGGCCCGCGAACTTGCCGAAGCACACGGATGGTTCAATACGCGGCAGTTTGAGAACGAAGCCAATGCGGATTATCACTCCAAAACAACAGCGCCGGAGATCTTGCGGGACTTTGAAGGCGAGCGTTTGGATTATTGGGTCACCGGCTTTGGCACGGCGGGGACATTAAAAGGTGTGGCGCGTGTTCTCAAAAAAGAACGGCCCGATCTTAAAGTTGTCGCGGCGGAGCCGGAGAACTCCATTCTGTTGGGGAGCGGTTTTGTGCAGCCTTTCCGCGAGGACGGGTCCCCGGCCGACAGTCATCCTGGGTTCCGGCCGCATTTGATGCAAGGCTGGTCGCCTGATTTTATCTCCAAACTCGGCGCGGATGTGCTGAAGGCCGGTCTGATCGACGAATTGGTCCCTGTGAACGGACAGAAAGCCTTAAGGCTGTCTAGAGAGCTGGCGAGAGAGGAGGGCATTTTTTGCGGAATCAGCAGTGGTGCAACCTTTGCCGGTGCCCTGAGCGTCGCGGACCGCGCGCCGCAAGGGTCTACGATCGTCTGTATGTTGCCGGATACAGGTGAGCGTTATCTCAGCACGCCTTTGTTCGAGGACATAGAAGAAGATATGTCCGCCGAAGAGATCGCGTTGTCCAAATCCACACCCGGATACCGCTTCGATGTGGCAACACCGGCGACGACAGATGAATCACCATCGCCGAAAGCACCAGTGGAGGCTGTTGAATTCGTCAAACAGGTCATTTCCGATCAGGCTGAGCCTGTGACCGTTTTTGCTCTCGAATGGTGCGAGTTCTGTTGGTCAGTGAGAAAAATGTTTGCAGAACTCGGCATCTCGTACCGAACCATTGAACTTGATTCTGTGGAGTATCAGAAAGGCAATTGGGGCGGTGACATTCGCATGGCTCTGCGCGAGATGATCGGATCTCCCACCATTCCGCAGATTTTTGTCGGCGGGACTTATATCGGCGGCTGTACGGAAACATTCGATGCCTTCAACAATTTTCAATTGCAGACTCTGCTTGAAAAGAGTGATGTGTCATTTGATAAGACCAAGAAATTCGATGCCTATGCTTTCCTCCCTAAATGGCTGATGCCACGATGAGTGTTTAACATGACCGACCAATCTGAGTTTCGTGCGGCTCTTGAGAGCGCCGTTGAGCATGCGCTAGCCTGGCGCGATGACGGGCCGAAGACACCCATTGTGCCCTCGGTGACGGCGGACGATTTACGCTTGGCCTTTGATATAGGATTGCCCGCAAGAGGCCGCGATGGCGTGGAGGTGATCAACGCTCTGGCGGACGCCGCTTTGCCGGGACTTGTCGCCAATACCCACCCCAATTTTTACGCATGGGTGCAAGGTGGGTCGCACCCGATTGGGGTCGCAGCGGATCTTCTGACTTCAAGCTGGGGGCAGAATGCGGGCATCTATCAATGCACGCCCGCTTCGGCGATTGCGGAAGAAGTCGCTGGCAAATGGCTATTAGATCTCTTGTCTTTGCCCAAAGACTCGTCCGTTGCGTTCACCACCGGTGCGACCATGGCAAGCTTCATCTGTCTTGCGGCGGCACGCAGTGAGGTTTTGCATCGCGCCGGTTATGATTTGGAGCAAGAGGGTTTGATGGGCGCGCCTCGCATTCATGTTTTTTTGGGGCGGGAGGCGCATACCACCATTCACTCGGATCTTCGCTATTTGGGTTTCGGCAAACAGGATCTGATTGAGATTGACGTGGACGATCAGGGGCGTATGGACGCGGCGGATCTGAAAACGAAAATGGAATCGGTTGAGGGCCCTAAGATCGTCATCACCCAAGCGGGACATATCAATTCAGGCGCTTTTGATCCGTTTGCCGATATTATTCCTATCACCAGGGCACACAAAGCTTGGGTCCATGTGGACGGCGCCTTTGGTTTGTGGGCGCGGGCGGTGCCAGAACTTGCACCGTTGGCTTTCGGTGTGGACGGTGCAGATTCTTGGACCACGGATGGGCATAAATGGCTGCAAGTCCCTTATGATTCAGGTTTTGCATTTATTCGTGATGAACAGGCACATTTGCGCGCGATGGACGTGACCGCGAGCTATTTGGTCAAAAGCGAAAGTGACGGCCGCAATCCGTCATCTTATGTGCCGGAATTGTCACGCCGGGCCCGGGGATTCGCCGTCTGGGCTGTTTTGCAAGCGCTGGGCCGGGAAGGTGTTTCTGAAATGGTTGCCCGCCATTGTGCTTGTGCGAAACATTTGCAAAAGCGGCTGGCTGAGTTTGACGGCTTGACCATTCTCAACGATGTGGTGCTCAATCAAGTGGCAATTGCTTTTGAGTCTGACGACACAACTCAGCGCGTCATCGATCACATTCGTACGGAAAATCAGAATTTTGTTTTGGGTGCCATGTGGAAGGAGCGTGTCATTTTGCGCATTTCCATCATCGCAAGACAGACAAGCTTGCCGGACATCGATGTTCTTGCAGACTCGATTGTCTCGGCCTATCGCAATGTCAAGCCGGCATCCGTTCGCTAACAACGGACTGGTTCTGACGTTCACAGAACTTTACTATAATCTTACATCCTCCTTTTTCTCATTCTGTCGGTTGAGAATTCACGCCCATGTGATGTGCCGTGAGTGTGAACGCAAATCTCCTCACGAAGACCTCTCGTAGAAAAACCATGGTCAGTGAAGGAGTATCAATATGCTGAAAGATTTATATGCATCCGTTATGGATCCTGAACGTAATCCCCTACGTGCGCTGCCGAAAATGCAACGCTTTCAATACATGGTCGTGTTGTCGTACATGTGGAGTACGATTTTTGCGATCTCCATCGGATCGTATTTCGCGTTTGGCGCCAGTGTGGTGATCCATTTGCTCTTGTTGACCGGTGTATTCTTTGCCCGGACAACCTTCGGCAATGCAGCTCAACTGCGCTATGCCCGGATCTCAAGGAAAATACGCTAGCCTCCAACAAGGGTACGGCTCCGCCGTCACGATCACGTGAAATCTTGAACGAAATCCAAGGTTTTCGATATGAGTGTGCTATCATCCCGACACTTGCCGGGATGGTGGTAACATGATCCGGTCTGGAAGGAGGCAATGGTCAAATGAAGTTAACTCAAATTGCTTGTGTCGCGGGCGCTCTGGCGCTGAGTGGGTGTGCAACAGAGGGCAACCAAGATCGGGAGCCACCGGAAGAACTCAGTAAATATACCGTCACTGGTGAAACCGAGCAGTGCTTGAGCCTCTCAAGTATCAAACAATCAAAACCGCTTGATGATTACAACATTCTGTTTGAGACACGTGGGAATGAGACGTATTTGAGCCGCTTGCCGACCCGTTGTTCGGGTCTTGGGTTTGAAAGAGCGTTCACCTATTCCACGTCGCTCACAAAACTCTGCAGTACCGACATCATCACAGTGATCGACTCAACCAATCCCAGCTTTCGGCGCGGCTCTTGCGGACTGGGTGTCTTTGAGAAGTTAGAAGAAAAGGCAGAAGAGTAATTTCAGCGTAAAGGGGTCTCGCGTTAACTCTGCACAATGGTGCGCAAGGCACCAACAAAGCGATCCATGTCTGCAGTCATGGTGTAAACATTTGGCGTGACGCGCACGCAGTCGCCTTTGGCGACGCCGTCGCGCCAGACGGTCGAAATGTTGTATTCCTTTAGCAACCGGTCAACCACGGCCTTGTTTTGCTCCTTGGAGCCTTGTCCTTTCAGGCGGAATCCGCTCATGGCCGAAATCATCTCCGGCTCATTGGGCGTAAGGATCTCAATGCCGTCTAAGTCTTGCACGCCTTTGACCCAGTGATTGCGTAAATGTTTCAAGCGGGCTTCTTTGTGGCGCGGGCCGAGAGTCCGATAAAAATCCAGCGCCGGCGGGATCATGTTGAAAGCGGCGAAGTTCGACGTACCGGAGGAGACCCGTGACAAGATGCTCTCTTTGGGGAAGGAGCTGTTGCCGAAAGCCGGATCGATGTCTTGTAGTCGGTTTTCCTTTATGTAGATCAAACCTGCGCCCAGCGGCCCGCCCATCCATTTGTGAAAATTCAACCCCAGAAAATCCACATCCAGATCCGGAATCTTGAAATCGATTTGGCCAAAAGAATGGGCCGCATCCAAAATGATATCGACGCCGCGCGCACGCGCGAGTTTGGCAATTTCTGCAACGGGCATGGCGAGGCCCGTCCGGTTGCTCACATGGGTGACTAACAAAAGCCGCACTTTGGGATTGTCGTTGAGCATTTTTTCGTAAGTGGACAGAACCGCGTCTTTGGTCGCCGGTTCCGGAATGGCAAAACGCACAACCTCGACGTTGCGCCGCTCCTCCAACCAATCCATCGTATCTTGCATGGCCCCGAAATCCAGATCCGCATACATGACCGCATCGCCGGGTTTAAGCTTGTTGTAGTTGGCAATCAGATTCTGCAGAGCTTCCGTGGCGCCGCGGGTGAAGGTGATTTCTTTGGAGGTGACGCCGAGTTCCTCTGCCGCCCTCGCGCGGTAAGCGCGGTAGTCCGCATAGAACTCCGCACGGGCATAGTAGGAATTGGCGATATTGACCTGTTCTGTGGCCTCCTGATACGCAGCAAGGACGGGTAGGGGCATGACTCCGAAATAGCCGTTTTCCAGATTGAGAATGCCGTCTTTGGTTGGATAATAGGCCGCCACCCGAGCCCAGTGATCTTCGTCTTTGGCCAATGTGTCAGGCTTGGCTTTGAGTTGTTCAAGAGGCGGCAGTTCCGCCAACTCCTCTTTCGCTGCTTGAGCAAGCTCCGGCATGGACGTTACGCTCAGCGCACCGGCGCCTGCCAACAAATGCCGCCTTGAAAAATTGATCGTCATGATGGGCCCTCTCCCTGCTGACGAAAATACTATACTTCAATGGTTTGGCGTGTGTAACCTCATAGCTCTTCCTTTGCGCGGAGTGAAATTGGATTGCCAGGTTTTCCGCGGGATGTCGCTGGATAGGCAAGGCGGTTTGTGGAACTGAGATGAGAGAAAATGGGTCGCCTTCAGCTTTTATATTCGATCTGTTCGGTGTCGTAATCTCATTCGACGATAAGTTGGTGTACCGCCGAATTGCCGAACATTGCGAATCATTTGACGTTGCCATGAGTTCACTGGAAGACCTGGTTTCTCACCCTGACTTGATTATGTCGAAAATAGCACTTTTGGATATATACGCCTACGTTGTCGACACATGCGGGTTTTCACTGAGCTTCGACGATTTTCAATCGGTTTGGCTGGAGCCTTATACGGAATCAGTGGTTGGGATGGAGAGTATCCTCCGAGGGTTGTCATCCAGATATCAACTCGTTCTTCTGTCCAACGTGGATACTTGCTATTGGGCGGGCGTCTCAACCCTGCATCCCGAGCTCAAGTATTTTCACACACGTTTGGTGTCCTGTGAACTTGGGTTTGCTAAACCGGACCCACGGGCATTTCGTCATGCCGCTTCTGCTGCGGGCAAAACTCCAAGTGAGTGCCTATTTGTTGATGACAAGCTAGAAAACATTGAGGCTGCACGTGCTCTCGGGTTCCAAGCGCATCTATTTAGAGATGTCGCTGGTTTGCAAAAGGTTTTGGACAGTGTTGGCACCGATTATGGATGTTAGTATTTGGGAATGTCATGACCGATCCGCTCGACCTTGATCTCTCCCCGGAATATTTGCAGAGCTTAAAGAACCGCGAAGTTTGCGAACGGCTGTTGAGCTTGGGGGACGATCTGTCTCGCCTGCGCCCTATTGATCATGTGGCTACCTTCGATGCGAGGAAAGATCGAGAGTTGTTTGTCGATTTCATTTTGGGCGAGTCTTTTGAGATTGTCTCCTTGCCGGAACCGGACGACATGCGTACCCGATTTGAAATCACGTTTTCCCGAAATGATACGCCAAACAGGATCGACCAAGTGGTTCTGCCCCTGGTCAGCAAAGCGGAGGTTTGGGGCGGCTCATATGAGGGATGGAATTGTGATATCTGTGATGGTGTTGGTTGATGATATTTAATCACAGTCCTGAAAACCTGAACTTCGGCAGGCGTCCGCGCGTCGTTCCGCTTCCGCGATTTGACGGTCGGTCATATTCCTAGTCAACTTGTTCCATTTGGACGAGGGAGAATTGAATAAGTCTCTGCCGAATAGGATACTACGCGTTCCGATATCAAGCCACATCAGCGCAGTTACCTGATCCTTTTCAACGCCCAAACCGCTTTCATAAAGACTCGAAAGCGTGATCTGCGCTTCTTGGTTCTTTGCAATTGCAGCTAGGCGGATCCATTTAGCGGCTTCTGAGTAATCTTGAGAGACACCGTCACCTTTTGCATAGAGGATGCCAAGTTGAAATTGTCCATTGTCGTCCCGTTGTTCTGCTGACATGCGATAATAGCGCACCGCTTCCGTGTCATTCTTTGGGACGTCCAAGCCGGAGGAAAACAGCAGACCGAGAAAGTTTTGCGCATCCAAAAATCCGTTTTCGGCGGACAAGGTGATCCATCGAATGCCCTCCGTTCTGTCTAGGTCAACTCCCTGTCCGGCATAATACATTAGGCCGATATCGTATTGTGCAGCGGCGTGGCCGTATTCCGCAGCCATGAGTGCCCATCGCGCGGCTTCCCGTAGGTCTTTTAGATCTCCGGGCAGACGTGAATACGTCCAGTAAAGCTCCATTTGCGATGCAAGATCACCCTGCAAAGCGGCTGCCCGTCTCCAGTGCAACGACTCTCCCAGATTTTCGGGAACGCCGTGGCCATACTCGTATGCAAATGCAAGGGATGTTTGTGCATCGACATACCCCTGTTCTGCAGCCAGCTTGAACAGGCGTGTTGCCTCAACACGGTCTTCGTTTGCCTTGTCTCCGTAGGCGTATATCGCGCCGAGTTCATACTGTGCAGGTGCATGGTTTTTGTTCGCTGCCAATTTCAGCCACTTTGCCGCCTCCAGATCATCCTCCGGAACGCCGAAACCCTCTTTATATAAGTAGCCAAGTTTGAACTGAGAATTTGTGTTGCCTTGTTCAGCTGCTTTTCTGTGGCGCGCAACGGCTTGAGCATCGTTGTCAAGGTTTTTGAATCCACGGCGCAAGTAGAAGTTCACTCTCTGTTGGGCAAACTTGTTTTCGTCTCCTACTGCTTCTTTGTACCAACGTATCGCATCGCTCAGGCTTTTTTCTACACCTTTTCCTGCAACATAGAGGTCCCCCAATCTCAATTGAGCAAGAGTGTTTCCCTGCATTGCGGCCAAACGGGTCCAGCGAGCAGCTTCTACGGAGTCCTCACGTATCTCAGGTTTCGTCCCCAAGTAGAAGCTAAAGTAAAAGTTTGCCAAACTCATCTGCGCATCTACGTTTCCCTGTTCTGCAGATAGGCGGTACCAGCGTTCGGCCTCTTCATTGTCTTCAGGCAACCCTCTGCCATGATCGTATATGCGCCCAACCTCCAACTGAGCTAATGCATCTCCCTTTTCGGCGAGTGGTTGCCATATGCCGAGTGCTGTCTTGAAATCCTGATTTTCGGCAGCCAGCATACCCTCGTCAAAATCGTTTGCGAAACTGATCGACGGTAGAAGGAAAAGTGCTATTACCAATGCTGTAAAAACCTGAAACATGGCCTGCTCTCTCATTCTGTTACCACTCCAGCATACAGATCTTGGGCTCGAAGTCATTGGGTATTACCTTCAAGGTATTTGATTTGATCCCTTAACCACTCTTTAGGTCACGGCAGTAGATATATGATAAAGTGGGGATTCGGTTGAAGGAGCGGATCCATGGCCGAGACTGAAACAATCATCATTGGCGCTGGCCCTGCCGGGCTTGCCTGTGCAGCTCTGTTGAAGCAGAGAGCACGTCAGTCGCTCATTTTGGAGAAGACGGACAATGTAGGTGCGTCTTGGCGTGGTCATTACGATAGACTTCATCTGCACACGCATAAAAAACACTCAGGATTGCCGGGTCTCGCCATGTCCCACGGCTTTGAAAAATACCCTGCACGCAAGGACGTGGTGCGCTATCTGGAGACCTATTGCCGACATCACGATTTGAAGCCGCAATTCAACACGGAAGTGACTTCGTTGCGGCGGCATGATCTGTGGCATGTTGAAACCACAGATGAGGTCTTTCCGGCGAAGAATGTGATCTTTGCCACCGGTTTAGCATCCCAGCCCTATCTGCCGCAATTGGCAGGCATTGAGAGCTTTGAAGGGGCATTGCTTCATTCCAGCGACTACAAAAACCCCGAACCGTTCACAGGACAAACTGTTTTGGTGGTGGGGTTCGGCAATTCGGCAGGCGAAATCGCACTTGATTTAGCGGATGCAGGTGTGGCCACGTCCTTGTCCGTGCGGGGTCCGGTCAACGTTGTCCCGCGGGACCTTTTCGGTATTCCCATTTTATCTTTTGCGATTGCCCAACAACGTATGCCGTACGAACTGTCGGACAGATTGAATGCACCCATTATGCGTTTCGTGCTCGGGGATCTGGAGAAGTTAGGACTACAGAGACCTAAAAAGGGGCCGCGCGCTCAAATCATTGAGGACGGACAAATTCCGCTCTTGGATATTGGGACTATTGATCGTATCCGTAAAGGTGCAATCAAAGTACACGGAGGCATCGACCGATTGGTTGAAGGACAAGTCATCTTTGAAAATGGTGAAAGCGCGGCGTTCGACTCGATCATCCTCGGCACTGGCTACCGCGCTAATTTGTCGTCCTATTTTCCGGATCACAAGCACGTCTTGACGGAAGCGGGAAGTCCGAAAGTCAGCGGTGCGGCGTCTGGTGAAGATGGGCTCTACTTTTGCAGTTATAAGCCTGCTTTGACGGGACAACTGCGCGAAATCGGGATTGAAGCTGAGCGCATTGCGGATCTGATCGCGAGCTCTTGATCCTATGACTCTTTACGATCAAGTCAGAAGTTTTGTCGCCGAACGGTCTGGCGCACCGGTCGACTCCCTGGAGCCTGAAACACGGCTGATCACGGATTTACGCATGGGCGCATCGGCGGTTGACTCTTTCCTGGCGGCATATGCGGAGCAGTTCACAATTGATGTTTCCTCTTTCCGCAAGGCGCATCATTTTGCCGCCGAGCAGTTTGATCCGCTGTTCCCAATGATGTTGATGCTTTTCAAATTGCTGTCGTTCGGAACGGCTAAAAAACTTGAGAAAGCCGCGCCACGTGACATTTCGCTTTATCATTTGGCGACTTGTGCTGAGCGCAAGATTTGGGCGCCACCAGAGCCGCGAAACGATAGTCCGTGGTCCGCTGCCACACACACGTTCGATCTTGTTCAAGCACTCATCAGCTTAGGCATTTTTCTCATTGTGCTTTTCTGCGTGTTTGTCGGAGCGTCTCTGGTCGGTTTTGCCGTGGCCCAATGGCCCCGATTTGCCATGGATCCGCTGACGGTTATCGCGGGTCCTTTGTTTTTGCTCTTTGGAATCGGGTATCCCCTGTGGTCTTACCGGAGAACCAAGTCATGGATTGGTGGGCGGCTGGCGTCGATTGCAACGGCATCGTCAACAAAGAAAGCCTCCATGCATGAAGGCACGGAGGCTTAGTTTTTACCTAGGCTATGGTGTTAAGTAGTGGGAGGAGTGTTTTCAGTCCTCAAATTAATTTCGGTTGTTGTCTCCGTCTTGCTCCAAGTCCCAATAAACCCAACGTAAGTAAGCTCACGGCACCTGGCTCAGGCACGGGCAGCAATCCAAAAGCATGGTTGTCCGTTTCAAACGCAAAGGATGTGCTGATCATCCGGATCGTATCGAAAGCTGGCAAATTGAAGAAGTTTACATAGAAATTGGTTTCGGCAATGCCCTGATTGCCGTTGGCCAATGATGAGATATCATTTCCGACAAACGACGCGACAATGGTGTCGCCCAATAAGAATTGTAGTGTGTTGTAGCGGTCAACAGATCCCCAAAGCATGCCAAAGTAATTTGCGGTCATGCCAAGGTGAAAGACGGCAACACGATCGGTTCCACGATTGCTGGTGTCTGTATCGGGCACGGACATATAATAAGTGGCATCGTCGGAATCGGCCGCACTAACGTAAGGCGCGGCGTATCTGCCCCCGCGATCTCCGATGACGATGTTAAAGTCGCCTGTGCACGATGTATAAGCGCCACATGTTTGATCATTAAAGTCGACAATTGTCACACCGCTGACGGCTGAGGTCGACACGGAATCGCCGTCCAAAACGGAATCGAAGGTGATGGTGGCGGCGCCGGCACTGGTGGCAAAACCGATCCCGGCGGCGGCAACGAAAGCTGCAATTCTGAGACTGAACACGTAAACTACTCCAAAACAAGATAACTGGTCCTCCTAAGGAGCAGGATGCATGCCATTAACATTTTGATGGAAAATCCCTGTTTTACAGCATTTTTCAGAGTAAACGGGAGTTTAGACCTGGCCGAAATGCATCAATTGCAGGAGCAAATTGCGATTACCACCTGAATTTGTCCTGCAATGGTACAGCACCCTAATGGGTTGCTGAAGAATTGGACGCCGTGCAAACCGCCGGTGAGGGCCCACACAAATCGATAGGCTGCTAGATGTTTTTGATCGCCGGATAGATCATCTTGCCCCCGAGCCAGACCGCGAGTTCCGAACAAGTGTGACAGATGCTCAGCTCCATGCCCGCCACTAACGTCTCCGACTGGACCGGCGCCCATCGGTCCAGAAAGACGTCCCCTTGGTTGACTTTGTTCCAATAGGCGACCTTTTGATCACGGATCTCCGGCGGGAATTGTGGGTTCCGTTTGAGCATTTCCAGGCCTTCGCCCTCGATGCGTAATGGTACACCTTGGGGGTTGTGTATCGGGCTGGCATAGGCGTTTGCCCATGTATGCTCACAGTCCGTTTGACAATGGGGGCAGACAAATTGTTTTTCCTTGATCGAAGGTTGGGTCATGAAAACGCACTCTGTTGTGTGAACTTAGCGCGGTTTTGTCATAGGGTGAGGTGATTGTCACGGCGCTTTGCCGCAACGGGCCAAGAGCGGCCCGACTGTCGTGGAGCCACGCAGAAGGGACAACATTTATGAAAGAGCTTGAAAATCGCGTGGCGTTGGTGACCGGCGCTGCCTCGGGGATCGGTCAGGCGATTGTGGACAAGATGGCCCAACTTGGCGCGACCGTCATCGGCTTTGATCTTCAATCATCTGATGCCCCTGACATGCTGACCATCGACGTGACAGATGATCAAGCTGTGCGTCAGGCCCACGACAACATCCGTGCGTCTCATGGTCCGGTGGACATCTTGGTCAATTGTGCAGGGACTGTGTCCCTCGACTCGTTCAGCGATCTTGATATGGCGGATTTCGATCATGCCTTGAATGTCAATGTCCGCGCTGCCTTGGTCCTCTCGAAAATATTTGTTCCGGACATGATGGAAAAGGGATCCGGTACCGTTGTGCATGTGGCGTCCACCATGGGCCTCGTGGCATGCGAGAACGCTATTTCATACGGTGTCAGCAAAGCTGCCTTGGTGCATCTGACCCGGTCTATGGCCATCGATCTGAAAGATTCCGGCGTGCGTGTGAATTGCGTTTGTCCCGGACTGATCGAAACGCCTATGACCGAGGTCATGTTTCGGCCCGAGGCCAAATCATTGCTGGCAAACAATATTGGTTTACATGCCATGAAGCGCGTCGGCCGGCCGGACGAGATTGCCCAGGTGGTTGCTTTTCTGGCCTCCGATCGTGCGTCGTTTATGACCGGCGCGATTGTACCTGTTGACGGCGGCTATACGGCAGGCAAGTGGCCAACAGAGGGTGCTGAAACGTAGAGCAGAGATTCAGAGTGTTTTTTGACGGTTTTCAGCAGGCGCAAGGTACATCGCTTTCAGCTTTTGTTGCTTTGCAGCCGTCAAGCCAAGGCCGTCTTGGAGATAGACATCCATATTCCCGTAAAGTTCATCGATCGTTTCAAAGGCGGCCGTCAAATACTTTCGGTCGACCATCATAACAGGCCGAACATCTTGCGGGTCGATCAAGCCGAGAGAATAGAAGCTGATCTTGTCCAAAGTTTCATTGACACTTTCTTCAACAAAATCATTGGTCGCAAGATAGTCCTCAAAGATCGTGTCTCGCGGTACGCCAAGTGCCGTCAGTAGCAAGGCTGTTGCCAAACCGGTTCTATCCTTGCCGCCGGAACAGTGGAAGATCATCGGCGTATTGTCTTCATTCAACAGTAAATCAAACCATGCCCGATACTCATCGGTGCTGTCTCGTATGAGTGCACGATTCGATTTTACAAGGACTTCCCCCATATCATCTGCCGACATCATAGCGACGATCCGCTCTAACCAGCTGACGGGCACATCTTTTGTGTAGAGTGGCAGATGGTGATAGGAGATCTCGTTGAGGTCTCCGAAGTTATCCGGCTCTTCTTCCTGTTCAGCAGGTGAGCGGAAATCGACAACATATCGAATTTTTCGTTGCTTTAACGTGTCGAGATCATTCGCAGACAGCTCTGAGAGTTTATCTGAGCGATAAAGCGTTCCCCACTTTACGGTTCGGCCATCAATTGTCTGAAGGCCCCCCAGGTCCCGAAAATTTAGCGGGCCATCAAGGGATACATAGCGCGCATCGTGCGTTGTCTGCCGATCAAGTTGGTCACCAGCAAAGCCTGTTGCCGTTGCTAGACTGAGGCCTGCCAAGAGAGTGGCCGTCGTTCGAATTTTATTGTGCATATCAGTCCCTCATCCCTCCTAACGTAAGCAACTGGAACCAAATTAATGCCGCCTTAAATGACCAATTGATGAGGACGCAGACAAGTCGGTCGGATTGGTCTAATCTCTTTGTTCAGGAGCCGGTTTCTGTTGGACCACTATCTGTGTGGGATCTGGAGGGTATAAGTCATGACAAATCGACGTTTTCTTTTTGGCGCATGGGTGCCGTTGGCCTTTGTATTGGCCGCCTGTGGCGAAGAGCCCGAACAACAAAGCAGTGCCATACCCGCACCAATGGCCCAAAGTGAGCTGCAAATTTCGGATAAAGAACCGGTCCTCACCCGGGAAGAGCTGATTTCACAGGCAGTGGCAGCAGTTGCGCGCCCTGACGCAGACAAAGCGCGGGATGCCGGCCGTAAACCGGCGGAGGTGATGGCCTTTTCCGGAATCGGGCCCGGTGATGTGGTCGCCGATATCGGCGCGTCCGGTGGTTACTACACGCGCATCATCGCTGAAATCGTGGGCAAGCAGGGGCATGTTTATGCGTTCAACGCCAAGGAGGTTGTCGATAGTTTTTTCCAAGACGGTAATCCGTCCGATGCTCTGGCGGCGGAATATGAAAATATTTCGAGCGCAGTATCCCCGTTCAGCACGCCTACCTTTGATAAGCCTCTGGATGCAGCTGTCATTGTTCTGTTTTATCATGACTCCCATTGGGACCGTCTTGCTACCGACACAGCGTTGATGAACAAGACAATATTCGATCAACTCAAGCCGGGCGGCACTTATTTCATCGTAGACCATAGTGCTGAAGACGGATCCGGCTTGCGCGATGTGGGCACCATTCATCGCATTGATGCGGCGGTGGTCAAGCAAGAGGTGATGGATGCAGGTTTTGAATTTGTCGCTGAAAGCGATGCTTTAAAGAATCCGGAAGATGACCGGACGAAAAGTGTTTTTGATCCGACCCTTCGCGGTAAGACGGATCGCTTTGTCTATAAATTCAAAAAGCCGGAATAAGGTCACGACCGGTTTCAAACGAGCGACAAAAGCCACAACCCAACTCAGATCAGGTCTGTGGCTTTCCTTTTAACCGATTGGCCTCGCCGGGCTTCAACATTGATGGCGCCAAACAACTCATGATCAACGGACCCACATCGAATTTCTTTATCTCCCAACGCCTCAAACTGCATTATGTGGAATGGGGCAATCCGGATGCACCACCCTTGCTTTTGATCCATGGTGGGCGAGACCATTGCCGCAGTTGGGATTGGACAGCGCGGGCGCTCGGGAATGATTGGCGGATCATTGCGCCCGACCTTCGTGGACATGGGGAGAGTGCCTGGTCGCCGGAAGGCAATTACACCCCCTTTGCTTACATTTTTGACCTCGCCCAATTGATTCACGGATTGAATCTGGCGCCGCTCACCATCCTGTCCCATTCTTTCGGTGGGAATTTGGCATTGCGCTATACCGGTCTCTATCCGGACCAGGTGAAAAAGCTCATCGCTATCGAGGGCATCGGTCCGGCACCGGAGGTCCTGAAAAAACGGGAGAGTTTTTCCTTTCAGGCGCGGTGGCAAAGCCTTGTGGAAGAGAAACGGTCTTTTGCCTCGAAATCTCATCGCCGTTACAAATCCATCGAGGATGCTTTGAAGCGTATGAAAGCGGTGAACGGCTATTTGACCGATGAACAGGCGCGTCATCTGACAGTCCACGGCACCATCCGGAATGAAGACGGCACTTATAGCTGGAAGTTTGATCCTTATCTTCGGATCGGGTTCGGCGATATGGGCAGCCCGCTGAATCTGACACCAGAACAGGATAAAGCGCTTTGGGCGGCAATCACCTGTCCCGTGTTACACGTTTACGGCGACGACAGCTGGGCTTCCAATCCTGTCAAAGACGGGCGGGCCTCCCTGTTTAAAACGGCAAGGGTCGTCAGCCTGTCCGATGCCGGCCATTGGGTTCAGCATGACCAATTTGATGCCTTCATGGCCGAGGTCAACGCCTTCTTCGCGTAACACTTGCGGAACGTTTTTCAAACCGTCTGGAATTTGAATGTTCTTCACAAAGCTTCGGCCAGCCCAAACGACCGCTGAAAAGATGATCAAGGTCAATCATGCTGGGGAAAACGGTGCGGTGAATATTTATCGTGCCCAGCGGCTGGTTGCGGGGATTCGGGCGCCGTCCATTAAAGCACAATTGACGGTGCAGCAAGCACACGAGGAAGCGCACCGACGTTTGTTTGGAAATTGGCTTGCACGCAATCACATTCGGCGATGCGTGAGTTATCACCTGTGTGGTCTCGGTGGTTTCACATTGGGGCTTGTCACAGGTGTCATTGGCGCCAATGCTGTAGCCGCGACGACCTATGCGGTGGAGAATGTGGTTCTGACGCATTTGGACCGACAGATTGCGTATTTGTCAGACCATGATCCGTCAGCATGTGACTGTGTCAAAGCCATTTTGCAAGATGAGCAAGACCACCACGACACCGCGGCGCATCAGTTAGACCAACGTGATAGGCTAACACGATCTCTCATTTGGGTTGTTCGCCTGTGCACCGAAAGCGTCATCCGTTTTGGAATGAGATAGAGTTCCTGGAGTTTGATGAGCCGTCAATTGATACCTTGCGTTTTGAATTCTTCGTATCCCCGGAGAGAGGGCAATTTGGTTCGGGCCTTGGTCGACGGCGGCCCAACTTTTCGCCGTATTTGTCGAGCGATTGACGAGGCCCACCATAGCGTATGGCTGTCCGCAGCATTCTTTTCGCCGGAATTTCAGATGCCCGGCGGTCGTGGCTCCGTGTTGCAGGTGCTAGACCGAGCGGGTCGGCGGGGGCTGGATGTACGCGTTCTTTTTTGGCGGCCCAATTTTGATGTCAGTTCACGGGGGCGGGTCTTTGCCGGCGCAGCTGAAGATCATGAATTGCTAGAAAATAACTCTTCGGCGATTTCCGCTCGCTGGGATCGCACGCAGGGCAGGTACTGCCATCACCAAAAATTCTGGTTGATTGACGCAGGCCAATCTCACGAACTGGCATTTGTCGGAGGGTCAAACCTCACTCCCGGCAATGAAGGCGAACCTGGCCATGGCGGAAAAAACCAACGTCACGATATCTATGCTGAACTCTCCGGGCCCTCTACGACGGATGTTCATCATAATTTTGTTCAACGTTGGAACGGTGCAAGCGAACGGTTTTTGAGTGATGGAGTATACGGGCCAGTCGGCAAAGACGACCTGGTGTATCCTCAAAGAGTTTCGTCTGCCGCTGGGGATCAATTGGTCCAAATTCAGCGTAACATGCATGCCAATTGTTATACGGCCGACGAATACCCTCTATATGAATCGAATTACGACATCGCGCAGGGCGAGCTTTCGATTCTTGAACAGTATTGCTCTGCAATTGATGCTGCTCGTCGGACGGTTTACATCGAGAATCAGGCCATTCCCATTCCTATGGTGGCGCAACGACTTGACCAGGCTCTTAGACGCGGAGTTGAGGTCATCATCCTCGTTCCGCCGCCCTCAAATCAATTGGCAGATGTTCAGTCACTCGCCCCACTTTACCGACACAACCGTTTCATGCTTTCGGGAATTGCCGGGCGGGATGCACAAGGGATGCGCCACCCGGTCTATGTTCACGCTAAGACGATGCTGATTGATGACTGTTGGGCCACAATTGGGTCTTGCAACCTTCATTCCGGCTCGATGTCGGGACATAGTGAGCTTAATGCATCCATATGGAGTCCTGAATTCGTTCATGCTCTTCGATGCGAACTGTTTGCAGAGCATCTACAGATAGATACGTCTCATCTGGATGATCTTTCAGCATTCGAACTTTACCGAACGTTCGCTGAAGGCAACGCTACAAAACATGCAAATGGGGATCTCGGTTGGAACGGAAATGTCATTCGTCTTGATCCCGGTTCCTACGGTACTTAGCATTTGATCAAACGGGCTCGTGCCGGGCGAGATCCAGGATACGATTTTTCGATGTTGGCGACATTATGAGATGTTTTATTGCCCCGACGGGCCCGACGTGATGTCCAATGCGTCCGGATCAATGCCGATGGATTCCATTCTCTGACGCCAACGTTGCCGGGCCAGCACTTGCATGTCTTCCACATTGTCGGACTCATCTGTGATTTCGAGCCCGATGAGCGTTTCCATGACGTCTTCTAACGTGACCAGGCCGCGCATGCTGCCATATTCATCAACCACCAGCGCCGCGTGGTTCTTTTCATGGATCAACCGGTCAAAGCAAGTTGATGCGGTCAGCACCGATGGGATCATCATGAGATCGCGGCGAAACTCAGACAGAGGCAGATCGAATTGGTCTTTGGCCTGAGCCAAAAACAAATCCGTTTTTAAGACATATCCTGTGACGTCATCTATGTTCTGCGCATAGATCGGAATTCGTGTGAACGGCTTTTTGGCATGCTCTGAAAAGAACTTTTGTACGGTCATGGTCTCCGGAACGGAAAACACCACTGGCCGCGGCGTCATAATGTCTTGGATCGATAGGCTGTTGAGCCGCATCAGATTCTTTACAATCTTAAGCTCCTTATTTTGGAGTACCCCTTCATTGGCGCCGATCTCTGCCATCGCCTCGATTTCATCACGGCTAAAGGTCAAAGGACTCGCATCCGACTTGGATATCAAGCGCGTCAGTTTCTTGGTCATCCAAACGAAGGGATAAAGGGCGCGTGTGATGAAATTGATCATGGTTCCGAAGCTCGGCGCAAGAGCTTGCCAGTATGTTGCGCCGATCGTTTTGGGGATGATCTCGGACAGAACGAGAATCAGAAGTGTGAGAATTGCGGAGGTGATCCCGAGATATTCGCTGCCGAACACGGCGGCCGCTTGCGCGCCGACACCGGCGGCTCCGACCGTGTGGGCGACCGTATTGAGGGTCAAAATCGCCGCCAAGGGCTGGTCGAGATTGTCGGTCAGTTTTTTGAGCACCTTGGCACCGCGTTTTCCGTTAGCTTCCAACGTGCCGATGTAAGACGGCCGCACCGAGAGCAAGACCGCCTCCGAGATGGAGCAGAAGAAGGAGACGCAGATCGCGAGCAATAGATAGAAGATGAGGAGGGTCAATTTTTTGGGCCATTTCCGAAAGTTGAGCCCACTGTCGTGGGCAGATCGCAATAATGGCAAGATTCCTGTCATTTTTCCATGATTCTCGACTTGGCCTCGTAAAGAGACCAACCCCGAAGGCGAGCCGCCGATGTGGGTCGTATTCGGGCGAAGACCGGTTCAAGGAAACCGGGGGCCTTGTGACGGTCATCACAGCCTTTTGCGGGCCGCCGCCATACAAACAGCATGATCCCATAACCCCTTAGTTGAAAGCCCAAGATCATGTTCAAAAACCGCAAAAAAATGCTGATGGCCGCCACCGCAATCGTCGTTGGCTTGGCCTTTAACAGCACGGCTCAAGCGCACGATCCCGAGCAGCAGATGCCTGGTGCACCTGTCTTGGAAACGCTGAAAGGTATCGAGGCGGCCATGTTGGCTCTCGATGTCAATCAGCACTTCTGTGAAAAGAATGAGGGTGCCTCCGCAGCTCTCGAGGACGAGCTTTCGGCACTGATGGCCGAGGCCTCCGCAGCGTACAGCCAACACACCACCATGAAAGCCACGCTTAAGAAGATTGTCACTGAAGGCTATGGCGGCGATGCCGGTCAGTTTGAAGACAGCGCCTATCTGAAAGCCTTCGAAGACAAGTATCTCGATATACAGCAGATCTACGACGAAATCACGATGGTGATGCCGGACGACATGACCGGGCCGTGTTCCTCACCGGACAAACATGCCGGTGAAGATATTGCCAATGAACCGGGAGACGAGCTGACGGATGAATATTCGGAGGATGCCGAAGTGGTTTCCGAGTTTGAACAGGATGTTTCTTTCCTTTTGGATGGGTTTGTTCTCGAAGCCAATTATACGGAGGTTCGCGTTCCGGAATTGCCTTCAGAATTCTGCAGCGAGGAAGATCGAGATTCCTTCAGCCGCACAATTTTCCATTTTGAGAAACAAGTGACGGGCAACATTCGCGAAGCCATGAAGCTTTACGACCGTGCCGTCCAGGTGAAGTATGAGAATTTGAACTCCGTTTCACCATATCCTGCAGATCATCCGGTGCACAGAGAAGCCCTGATGCGCATCGAAGTTGTTATCGCCGGAGCCCAAGCCGATATCGCCTACTGGCGCAGTGTGCGTAAGTCCCTTGGTCAGCTGAGCATGGCTTTGGATACGGTTCCCATCGTCGATTGCGACAAAAGCGCCATGGACGATCACGGATATGTTCCGATGGAGGACCAAGCGCCATCTCAGAACGCGTCTGTCCGCCCGCAGCCAACATTAGATGCTCTGCGCAATGCCATCAACAATGCACCCAATGCGCAGAACGCCAAAGCCGTCGTGCTGCCTCAGGATACAGCCGACGACTATGGTGCTGTGGACGCCGCCGGTCGTGCGGATGACGCGATCATCCGGATGCAAGACGTACAGCGGCAGTTGGAGACACGGTCCGCAAGGAATGCTCAGCGCGGCTCTTATCAGAGTGTCACGAGCACAGATAAGCCGACTGTGACTAATGGGACTGCGAAAAATGCAGGTACTGTCAAGAAGCAGACCGCTGTCGTACGGAAGACCGATGCGCCATCGCAAAACAAGAAGGCTGCACAGACTTTGGCGAGTAAGGGCAAGACATCTGTCAATGCTGCAAAGACAGTTGTTGTTCAGCAAAACCGCTCTGGATCGAAAAAAGCGGCCGGGCAAAACGCCAAGCCGGCGCAGGTCGGTAAACGTGGTACGACACCGAACTTCTCGCCTTTGAATGTGGCCTTGCCGAAGAAGGCACCTGCGCAGCCGGTCAAAACGCCGACGACGGTCAAAAAGGTTGAGGTGCCCAATACGGTGAAGTCCACGGGCAAGACCTTTACAGCAACCTTCCCGGATGCACGCCCTACGGCGCCGAAAAACATGCCGGACCAGATGACTGCCGTCAAAGCACCACCGCTGGTCGTCAATGATTATCTGGGCAATCCCATCCGGAATGGTCAAAGAACCGAGTCCAAGCCGGAGACAAATACGGTCGCGCAATAAAATGCTGAAATGACACGGGACGGCCGGATGCCTCGGGGGTATCCGGCCGTCTTTATTGTGCGGGCATCTATCGGCCGGTCCGAAAACCCCATTCGGTTCAGGTCCTGGAACCACTGCCCTTTGCGTGGTTTTTAATCAAATCAGGAGATCTGATAGGCCGGTCCTTGCGTAGTGATAATGATTCGCATGTGCCGGTGGGCACCCGGCGACACGATGAATCGCACGGGGTGATTTTTTGCGTGCGAAACCAGAGGGTTAGTGATGATCGAGCACAATTTGGGCTTTTTTGAAAGAGCTGTGCGCCTCATCTTAGGTGTCCTGTTGGGCGGCTGGATTCTGTTTAATCCGCCCTATAGCTGGCTCGATTGGGTCGGTCTGGTCGCGGCCCTTTTCCTCTTATTGAACGCCTTTTTCGGCCGGTGCTACCTGTGGAAAATGCTCGGGATCACCACGAAGGAAGGTTGCGGTGAAGACGGCCTTGAAGAGTGCTGAGGCCGAGACCGCTCTTTAGACAATTTGCTTTGTCTGCAGTCACTTAGCTGACAATTCCCAGAAATTGACTTAAGGTTCAATGCGGCCTGCAAATGGAATTGCGGGCGCTGCAATACTTTTAAATCAGGGCATTCTTCCGTGAATATATTCAAGTCTTTGCTTTCTTTGGGCGTCGCTTTGATGCTCGGCCTTTCATCTGTGCAGGCTCAAGAGCCGATGGGTGACTCCGATGGCGCTGCTGCCGGTGGGGTTCTCGTCTTCGGCGGCACGCGAAATACGGGCTTGGAAGTTGTCAAGCTTCTGAGAGAACGGAATGTTCCCGTCACGGTCTTTGTCAGGCCGACATCCGACCGCACTTTGCTGGAGCCCCTGGGTGTTGGATTTGTTGTCGGCGATGCCATGGATGTGAACAGCGTGAAAGCGGCTTTTGAAGATCAGTCGTTTGGCGCCGTCCTGACCACGTTGGGCTGCAATCTCTGTGATGTGCCGCCGGACTATGAGGGGAACCGCAATGTCTTTGATGGCGCTATTGCCTCAGGCGTGTCGCGGGTGATCATGGTGTCATCCATTGGGGCGGGAGACAGCAGCGACGCGATGCCATGGATTGCACGCCTTATTTTGCGTGAGAGTCTCAAACTGAAAACCCAGGCGGAAGAATATCTGCAAGGAACGGATCTCGACTATACGATCGTCCGTCCCGGTAACTTAAAAGACGGTGAGCCGACCGGGACCGCCAGCCTGTCGGAAGACCCAAGTGTCGGCGGGGTGATCCGTCGAACCGATCTCGCAGGGTTGATCGTGGGTGTGATGGACGATGATGCAGCGATCGGCAAAGTGTATGCCGCCGTCGGCACCGACCCTTAGGCTTGATGAAGGACGCCGCCGGCCGTTGGTTCTTTAACGCCCGTGGTGCTGGGCACACTCAAAGGCAGGCCTGCCTTTGATCTCACCGCCAGATAGGCCATAGCTTGTGCTTCAATCACGTCGCCGTTCCAATCAATATCGTCGGCGGAGAATACCTGGCCGCCGACAAACTCGTTCAAGTTTTTCATCAGCGTGTTGTTCTTGCGTCCGCCGCCGCAAATAATCCACGTGTCCGGTTCATCCGGGGTGTGATGGGTCGCAAGAGATATGCCGCAGGCGGTGAACGCGCTTAAAGTGGCGGCGCCCTTGTCGACATTCATTCCTTCCAGACGTTTCAGTGAAAAGTCGTGCCGGTCCAGAGATTTTGGAGGCTCTTTTTCAAAGAAACGATGGCTGAGCAGCGCGCCAAGAACATCCGGATCCGACAGGCCGCGACCGGCTGCGTCGCCATAATTGTCAAACGGCTCACCGGACATTTGTTGCATCCAATCATCCATTAGACCGTTGCCTGGACCCGCATCGAAGGCCACGAGCGGACCTCTGCCGCCGCGCGGAACATAAGTGATGTTGGCAATGCCACCTATGTTGATCACCATCACCGGCTTGGCCGGATCGGCAATATCCGGATCGATGGTCTCCACAAGAGCCTGGTGATAGAGCGGTGCCAAGGGCGCACCGTGTCCGCCCGCAGCCATGTCGGCGCTGCGAAAATCACTGACCACATCAATTCCCGTTGCCGCTGCCAGGGCGTTGCCGTCGCCGAGCTGAAGGGTGAGGCCGTTGGCCGTATCGGTCGGCGGGCGGTGCAAAACCGTTTGACCGTGAAAACCGATCACATCGATATCAGACGGTGACAGTTTGGCTTCTTCCAGCAGGGCCTTGACCGCAGCTGCATGGGCTAAAGTGATATCGTGTTCCAATTCGCCGAAGAGGGATTTGAGATCGTCTTCCGCCGTGAGTGTTTGGGCACGTTGCATAGCGTCTTGGATGGCGCGGCGCTGATCTTCCCGATAAGGCTGGACCAATGACGCGCCGAACTCCAACTGCATGTCGCCGTCGGTTGTCAGAACCGCCGCATCGATCCCGTCTGCTGAGGTTCCGCTCATCAATCCCAATGCCGTCATCTTTTCGGCCATGTTGCCACTCCATTCCGCATCACCGTTTACGCTGGTCGTCCTTAAATCAGACTTTATGTTTGCACGCCAATGCCGCGAGCTGTCGAACCGGTGCATGGATTTGAGGGCAGCCTTCATCGGCTGACATTGGTGTGGGCGTGGGTTAACATCCAACCGGACTGATTTTGTAAAGAGGCTTATCCGATGACAGAGAGTATTCCAAAGGCCCATGGCCAATGCAGGTGTGGGCAAGTGCAATTTGAAATCACCGTTGATCCGTTGATCACGATGGCGTGCCATTGCGCGGGGTGCCAAAAAATGTCCTCAAGCGCCTTCAGTTTAAGCGCGCTCTATCCTAGCGCCGCATTCAACATCATTGCAGGCGAGCCGGTGATCGGTGGCATGCACGGGCCGACGCGTCATTTTTTCTGTCCCCATTGTATGACATGGATGTTCACGCGGCCGGAGGGGCTTGATGATTTTGTGAATGTACGCACGACGATGTTGGACGATCCGCCCGCAGCGCCACCGTTCATTGAGGCAAATACAAACGAAAAGTTGCCCTGGGCGACCACGTCAGCGGTCTACAGCTATGGCACTGTTCCTGCGATGGACGAGTTCCCCGACCTGTTGGCAAAGTTTGCTGAGCAGGTTAGCTCATAGTTGAGTGCAAACAGTCGCGACACAAGTAGGACAAATGCATGGCGCCTTATGGTCTTCCCTTAAAGCCTGATCAGCTTGACGAATGGATGCGCCTCCGTTTTGGTCCCGCCGACGGTCAACCGATTTATTGGCATGCGACGGGCCTGGTACGAAATGCCTCAAGCGGCGAGCCCCTTTACACGTTCGAGTACTACGATGTATCGCGCCAAATTCGTGATCCTGCCCGGCCCGATGTCAGGATCGGTGTTGCGCGTAAATTTGATGCCTTTCGAGACAAAGAGACCAATGCGCTGTTCGAGACCCCAGACGGAAAGCCAATAGCGCCGCTTTTGTATCCCTACCAAATGTTTGAGTATGAGGTTGTCGGCGATGCCGCCCGGTCCTTGGTGACGCAAGGCTCAGGTGATCAGCTTCGCCGGATTCCCGGGGCGGGGGATGTCTTGCGCAAGACGCTGGGTGATTATGTGCAATACACGGCACCCTCACACTTTCCCTTTTATCATGCCAGCTTGCCCGCATTCGAAGACGTCTTCACCATCACGGTGAACTACCTGTCCGGGCAAGGTTCATCCAATCCGTTGCACACATGGGGCATTTCCATCGTCAGCCGCTGGCCACCTTGGGCTGGAGGAGACGGCAAGGCTCTCGTGACATCTGTTCTCTCCGGTGGTGGGTATGGCGCGTTCGAGATGTTGCCAACTCATATTCAAGGTTTTGTCCAAACCGAACTGTCCGCTTGGGTGGACCCGCCAAAGGATTTTTTGGAAGTGCGCCGGATGCAGGAAGACCCCAGCTATTTGTATCGTTAAATTGCAACAACAAAACAGGTCTTCTTCACGGTCCCCTGACAAATTTCCTTAACTGCGATAAGCTGACGACGCTGCCAAAAAACGAAGGGACATGTCATGGAGGCGTTCCGCAAAAGAGCCGTGGTGAAATTTCAAGATCTGATTGCCAAACTGCCGCAATCTGATGATCCCGGCTATGTCGTCGCCTTTGAAGATCAAAAGATCGAAGCTGGTGTCTACAAACCCGACCGTGTGGATCTGCAAACACCTCATGACGAAGATGAGCTCTATGTGGTTCTCAAAGGGCAGGCCACCTTCTATTTGGAACAGGACGAATATCAGGTTGAGGAAGGTGATTTGTTGTTTGTGCCTGCCAAGGCCGAGCATGGATTCAAGGATTTCTCAGACGATTTTGTTGTCTGGGCCTTCTTTTATTGAGGCGTTTGTTTGGGCATTGCACCATGATTGAACCCGTCGCGAATGGACAGATTGCCGCCGTTGTGAGTTATTTGGAATGTCGCTCCATTCCAGCGGAGGACGCGACGGTTTTGTCGCGGCATGATGTCGCCCTGACGCGGCAAACTCAGATGGCGTGTTCCGACTATCGCACAATGTTTCGCGATATCGGGAAAGACTGGCTCTGGTTCAGTCGCTTGCGGATCGATGATGAAGCTCTGAGCGAAATCATTCACGACTCCTCAACCAAACTTCACACTTTGCATGACGTTGAAGATCATCTCATCGGATTCTTGGAGTTAAATTGCACGGATTTGCCCTGCGTGCATGTGTCGTTTTTAGGTGTGCTGCCGACGTTGACCGGGCAAGGGTTGGGAACATATATGATGATGCGCGCTTTTCAATTGGCTCGCACCTATGATGCCGATCATTTGAAGGTGCAAACGTGTACATTGGATCACCCGGGAGCTTTGGCCTTCTATCGCAAAATGGGGTTTGAGGTCACCAAGCGAGAGATTGAAATCACAACGGATCCCCGGCTTGATGGAACCTTGCCACGCGATGCTGCGCCGCACCTGCCGTTGATTGATAATTCGCCTTTTGGTGGTTGACTATTCGGCGGCCACTGTTTGCCGAACTTTGGGACCATAACTACGCCAAATCATAATGGCCGCAAAAATGCCGAGGGGGATGAAAACCAGAGCGGAGGATAAGGCGAACCAGGCTTCACCGGTTTGCCAATTGACGGACCCATCGCTCAAGATTTCGCCGGTGCCTCTTTGATAGGGCTTTACGTAAAAGTTTGTGGTCACGAACGGCATGATGCAGCCGTAAAGGATTAAGAGAACCGGCGCCAGCAATGTGATCTTTGTCATCCTTGTGCTTGTGTCGCCAGCAGGAGTTACGTGCAGCCGCGCGCGATAGGCTTGTTCTTCCGGCGTGACACGGGTGCGTTTCGAGACAACAAAAATAGTGATCAGGCTCACCACCGTGCCGATCACGGCCGGATTGAGATAGCTCGGCCAATCTACAAATCCCAAATATTCAAGGGCTGCGGGGCCGACGTTAAAAACAAAGCCGGTCGCCATGCCCCAGAAGGCGGCGTCGGCGGTAATGCTTTTGCTCCAGACACTCATCAGGCCCACAGGTCCCCAAGAGGACGCGTAGACCGTACCGACGAAAAGCATGAGCCAAAAGATATTCGGCGGGAAAGTAAAGCTTGCCAGCAACACGACGACTGCGCAAAGCAACATGATTAATCGAATAGAATTGAGATCAAGCTCTTTTTTCCGATCCAAAAGGTCGTTACTGGCGCTAAAGCCGACAAGTGACAAGAAGGTCGAGGCAGATGACAGGGCGGCAGCCATAATGCCGGCCAAAACCAGCGCGCCCAGAAAATCCGGCACCAGATTTTGTGCCGCCCAAACCAAAACGGTTTCCGAAGGTATGATATCAGATTTGGCAAGATTGACGATGCCGCCGAGACCATAGATGACGATCTGCAGAAAGACCACAATGATGCAGGCGTAGAGGGCGGCGCGGATCACCACGTGTTCATTCTTTGCCATAAGATGGCGGCCCGCTTGCCAAGGCCCGACGATGTAAACGGCGCTCCAGGCGAGATCGATAATGATCGCCCAGATAAAGTAATCAATTGGTGTTGGCCATTCGGTGCCGGGACCCACAATACCATGCCATGCGGCGATGTCCGGTTTCGCTTCAAGGCGGGCCATATTTTCAATGGCCGTTGCAACACCCCCGAGGTCGCTGACAATAAAGACCGCAAAGACGAGAGATGCGCCGGTGAAAAGCAAGAACATCAGCGTGTCGGTCAGGATCACACCTTTCGAGCCGGAATACATTGTAAAGAGTGTATAGCTCAGCCAAACCACAATGAGACTTTGGCTGTAGGTGAGGTCCGTCAGATCCGAAAGAAGGATTGCCGCACCTTGGGTGACAATCAACAAATAGATCCCAAGCGATAGGATGATGATCACGCCAGCTGTTTGTTGTACACGGAAAGAGTTGAAGCGCTGGCCGAAGAAGTCAGCAACAGTTGAGGCCTCGCTTCGGCGCAGATAGCGGCCGAAGAGGAGGGCGCCAACCACATAGCCGGTCGCAGCTGTGCTGGGGAACAAAAGATACGCGCCCATTTGACCGTCATAGACGAAACCGGCTTCGCCGAGAAAAGCGACGGAACTCATCACGCTGGCGACCAATGTACCGACAATCAGCAGCGTGGGGGCCCGGCGCCCGGCAACAAAATAGTCATCGAGCTTTTTGACGCGGCGCCCGGCAAAATTTCCGACAGCGATGAAAATGATCAGACTGATCGTAATCGTCAGCGTGAATATGTCCATTCTAGCGCAATCCTATCGACATATGTTGGACGGCCTACTTGCGTTGCTGCTATCGTATCTCTCATAGCGCGGTGGGATCATGTCACGGCGGAGCGCGGACTGCAATTTCAAGGGGAAGGTGAAATATGTCTATCATTTCAGCAGACGGATTGAGCCGCCGTATGGCCCTAGGTGCTTTGGCTGCCACTGCAGCGGCGCAGCTTTGTCTGACCAAAGGAGCTTCTGCGCATGAGCTGCTGGATCTCAATAATCCCCGAGATTTCTTGACCGCACTTGCCAAAATGCGTGGCAGTACGGATGAGCGCATCACCATGGGCTGGGTGCGGGGCACGCGTTATGCGGTTGTCGATGATTACGCCACGCCCATGTGGAATATCTTGGCAGGAACCTTTTTCCACTTCAGGCCGGTGGATGCGGACACTTATGAAATCCGGTCCATAGAGGTCGCTTATTTCACAGACTTGGAAACAAACAAGCTTTTGGAAACGTGGACCAACCCGATTACCAATGCGGTTGTCGATATTCCGCAAACACGCATGGGGCCGACAATCATTCAAATGTCGGCAGAGAAGTTGACCATCCCCAATCCGGCAGGCGAGGCATCGGGCATGACCATTAATCATCGCTTTCGGCCTGCTGTGGTCGTGGGCGATGACGTGTTTATTACAGAAGAGATTCGCGTGGACAGCGGCGCACCAAAAACCGAAGGTGGATTTCGTTTTGTCTACAACGAGAACTCGACCTATCAAGCAAGCCTGTCCGAATTGTCCGAGCCCGCCAACACATCAGTCTCGTCCCTCGTACACTTTAACGGGTCTGTCAGCTTCCGGCCATGGATGGGATTCGGTGATGTCAAAGGCCACACCATTTCGCGTGGGGCTGGCCGTCACATAAAGAGCGTTGACGGTTTCGATCCATACTATGTGGAGTTGACCCGGCAATATCATCCGGATGTGCTCGATGATATAGAAGGTGTTCTGGCCGCTGCGACCTAAGTCATTGAAACGCTAATCTCGTCCAGAACGACGGTCTTCCAAAATGCGTACTTCCCGTTGCGGGTAAGGAATTTCCATACCATGTTCTTGGATCGAGCGCCAAATTGAGTGCATAAGGTCGGCGCCCACGCGATTCTTGCCGTCGTCGATTCCTTCCATCCAGAATTCCACAAGTATGTCGATCCCTGAATCACCAAAACCAGCGATTTCCGCATCGGGCCTTAATTCTATGGGTAATTCCTCGCCGCTGAGCACGGTCGGGTGTTCGTTACAGATCTTGCGAATATTGTCGAACAACAAATCAAGATCGGTGGAATAGGCGACTTGCAGGTTCAGCGAGTAACGCTGCCGCGGGTCTTTGTGAGTCCAGTTTGTGTATGACGACGTAATGAAGGCTTCGTTGGGCACCACCACGTCTTTGCCGTCAAAGGTTTCGATGACACCAAAACGCATGTTGAGCTCGCGCAAGGTGCCGCAGCGGCCGTCCTCCAGTTCAATAAAGTCGCCGATGGTCACGGATCGATCCAGGAGGATAATGATCCCGGAAACGAAATTGGACGCGATTTGCTGCAAGCCGAAGCCGAGCCCCACGCCGAGCGCCCCGCTGAAGACGGCGAGAGCCGTCAGATTGATGCCCATAATTTGGAGCAGCAAGAGGAAAACGACGACAAACAAAGTGATTTCGAAAAGTTTCGCCAGGACCTCTTTTGTGCCTGCGTCGAGACTTTCTTGGCTTCGAATAACTTGTTTGCCGGCTGTGTTGGAGGCGCGGCCCATCCAGAAGAGCACGGCACCGAAAATGAGGGTACGGAGCAGAGCGTAGAGCGACAGACGAATATCGCCAATGACCAGCGCAATCTGATCCAAATATTCCGTAATGGGTTCCAGCAGACCAAAGATATGAAGGGTGGCCAGAGGAATGCCGATCCACTTGGTCATGGTCTGAATAAAGCGGTTTCGGATGAAATTTGAGATGATTGCAAACAAGAGGGCGGCGACGGCGAGCACACGGGCGCCCCGGATCAGCCAAGCTTGATCCACATTCGTCTCTGCGATCGTCACACCGATGCCGAGGCAAAAAACCGCCAGTAGGGGAAACAGTAAGACGCGGGCACGATGCAAAGCAGAGTTGATTTTGTACATCCGCCCTGGGGCAGGTTTTGTATGAAAGATCGGAAGAGCCCGTTTTGCGGCAGTGGCTCCGACATAAGCGACGACAACGGCCAAAGCAATGAGGCCGCATTGCAAATAAAAGGCAGGCGATGTTGCCCATTCCATCGGTGTTTCCCGAAATTGCTCTATGGCTAAATTAAGTTCGTCGAGGAGGTCTGACATAGGGGTCGTTTTTCCAGTGATTTGTTTGGACCGACTATAGGGCAGAAGAGACGAGAACGAGAGGGTTCATTGTAAGTTTCGTCCCCCCTTTGGCGCAGGCTGACAGGCCTGCGAAATTAGGCTAGCCTTCTAGAGTTGCGGGAATCCGGAAACGGTCAATTTTGAAGGGGACGAACAGAGTCATGGCTAGGCGGATATTGAAAATGAAGTTGGTGATCGTTTTGTCATTGCTGGTGTCGGGCATCGGGACAGCCTTTGCGGAGACCACCGTTCTGGTGACGGGATCCAATCGCGGTCTCGGTTATGAGTTTACCCGCCAATATGCCGAGCGGGGCTATCGTGTGATCGCCACCGCCCGCAAACCGGAAAAAGCAGATGCCCTTCAAGCTCTTGCCGCAGACAAACCGAATATCGTTGTTGAGAAGCTTGATGTGACCGACTTGGAGGCGATTGATGCTCTGGCAAAAAAGTATGAAGGGCAGCCGATTGACATTCTAATCAACAATGCCGGCATCACCGGCGATCCGTTTGAAACCCAAATGTTAGGCAAAATCGACTATGAGATTTTCGATTTGGTGATGCATGTGAATGTGATGGGCCCGCTGAAGATTGCTGAATCATTCTTGGATCATGTCGCCGCCAGTGAGCAAAAGAAAATCATCTCTGTCTCCAGCAGTATGGGCTCAATCGCCAAGACTTTTGGGACCGGGTATTTTTATCGTTCCAGTAAGGCGGCTCTGAATATGTCCATGGCCACTTTGGCCAAAGAGGTTAAGGGCAAGGGCATAGCGGTCGGTCTTGTGAATCCGGGTCCCACGGCGACAGATATGATGAAGCAATTTGACAGTGGTGGATTGCGCGATCCGATTGAGGCCACGGCCGATATGATCCGCAATATCGACCTGGTGACCATCGAAAACACGGGAATCTTTTTACAATATGATGGCACCGTGCTGCCTTGGTAAAACTTGTTTCTTTCAGTTCCAATTGGGAGAAATTCCATGACCGGAAAACTATCCATCATTGGTGTTCTCGCCGCCCTTACTGCGGGCGTGTTGCTCCTGACCAACGACGGTGACAAGCCGACGGTGGTCTACGATTTGAACAACCCACAAACGCCCATCTTGGGCGTTATGACTGGTGGTCAGCCGAGTGAAGATGATTTGATCAAGCTCCATCAGCAAGGCTACGGCACTGTGATCAACCTGCGTTTGCCCGCAGAGTTCGACGATTTTGACGAAGCCGAGTTGGTTGAGGGACTGGGCATGACTTATGTTTCGCTACCCATTGACGTGCGAGGCGGCCTTACACAGGCCAATGCGGCGAAGCTCGATCAGTTGGTGAGTGAATCCGACGGACCGGCTTTGGTCCATTGTGGCAGCGGAGATCGTGTCGGCGCGCTTTATGCGATCAATGCGTTCTATCAGAACGGCCTTTCCGTCGAAGAGTCGATCACCGCCGGGAAAGCGGCCGGCCTTAATCGTCTTGAAGGCGCTGTGCGGACAGCTTTGAGCGGAAATTAAGTCATAGACCTGTCCGGCCGGCAGCCGGTGGGACCGATCAGCGTTCGGCCCACGTTTCCCGGTGAATTCGGTATTGAGCCCAGCCCGGCGCATCTATACCCGCCTCGAGGGCGCGGGAGACTAATTGATCGATCGCCGCATCTCGTGTGACGAAGACATTTTTATCAAGAGCCGCATTGATGCGTGTGACGGCTTCGTCCTTCGTCAGAAAATCTTCCGCCGCAAATTGGCCGATACGAAAGACGGCATCTTGGATGAAGTCCTCGGCGCTGCGGGGCCCAATGTGCGATGGATCGCCGGCATTCTCGATAATCCATAAATCCATATTGTGGGTCATGCTCATCCAGTCGCCGCCCATATAATCATCAATGGGCTGGCGGCCGATAAAATCGCCGCCTAATTTTTCTACCACCCGCACGGAGCCGGGATTGAGTTCAGCAAAAATCATGGCATCCACGCCAGGGGCGCTGGTTGTGCTGAACACGAAATCCAAAACAGCCCGGACGGCTTCTGTTACCAGTCCCTTGCCCCAAGCGGTCGGCGTGATTGCATAGCCCACCTCGACCCAATCCTCTTCTTCGTTGTGGCCTGGCTCGTCGATCCAGACGATACCAAGCAAACCCTCCGGCAAATCCGATTGGCCTTTTCGCGGATAGACACCCCAAAGGCCGTAGCCGTCGCTTTCCCAGGTGTGACCATGTTTCCGAAACCAGACGTCCACAAGTGCGTCTTGATTGGTGCGGGTTGACGCATCGCCAATCATGGTTTTGACGCAAACAGGATGGGCAAAAATTTGCCTTCTCAAGGCTTCCCGATCTGCGTCTTCCAGGGGCCGCAGAAACAAGCGCTTGGTATAGAGGTGAAAATCGCTCTGTTCTGCTGCATTCAGGGGGGCAGGGCTCATGTCACGTCTCGAGAATCACTTTTCATCATTCCACCTTATCATAGCGGAAATAGGCACTTTTCGTATGACAGATTGACATATTTTAATAATTCAATGAATATTGAAATATGTTGGATCAAGACGCCATTGCTGCCCTATCGGCTCTCGCTCAGGAGCACCGTTTGAATGTATTTCGCCTATTGATGGCCAGGGGGCCTGAGGGCATGCCCGCGGGCGAAATCGCCAAAGCCGTCGGTGTTTCGCCGTCGGCTTTGTCGTTCCATCTGTCTCATCTGGAGCATGCAGGACTGGTCCGCTCCTGGCGTGACCAGAGGCGGATTTTCTATGCCGTGGAGCTTGATGCCACTCGCCAGCTTGTCACGTTTTTGACCCAAGATTGCTGCCAGGGCCATCCAGAAATTTGTGGCGATCTCGCGAATTTTGAAAATCTTTGTACGGAATAAAATGGAATCCTGATGACTCAAAAAGTATACAACATTCTCATTCTGTGTACCGGTAACTCGGCGCGGAGTATTATCGCAGAAGCCATCATTAATCGCTACGGTCAGGGCCGCTTTAGGGGCTACAGCGCCGGCAGTCAACCCAAGGGGCAAGTGCATCCTTACGCCTTGGATGTCTTGGGCAATCAAGGCTATCCGGTCACTGACCTGCGGTCGAAAAATTGGGAGGAGTTTTCGGCACCAGAGGCCCCTGAACTCGATTTTGTTTTCACCGTCTGTGACAATGCAGCCAATGAAGTTTGCCCGATCTGGCCTGGACAGCCCATGAGTGCCCATTGGGGTATGCCCGACCCTGCTGCGGTAGACGGCAGTGAGGCGGAAATCCGTTATGCCTTTGCCGAAGCGGTTCGGACACTAAAGCAACGCCTGACTATTTTTATGAATCTGCCGATCGAGGTGTTGGACAAGATGGCCTTGCAGGAGGAACTCGATGAGATCGGTAAGACGGTTCCTGATGCCACAGGCACCGCCAAAGCGAGCTAAAGGTCGTCAAAAATGAGTGAGACCATGGAAGGGGCGGTTTACACACCGTCGCTGTCACAAAAACTTGTTGCTGAAGCGTTGGGCACGGCATTGCTTTTGGCGACTGTCGTTGGGTCCGGCATTATGGGCGACAGCTTGTCGGGCGGGAATGTGGCTATTGCGCTATTGGCCAATGCGATCGCCACCGGCGCCATCCTGGTTGTGTTGATTTTGATCTTTGGGCCCATTTCCGGCGCCCATTTCAATCCGGCGGTGACTCTATCTTTCGCCATTCAAAGGGTGATCTCTTGGAACGATACGGTCTTGTTTATGGGGGCGCAAATCGTCGGGGGTGTATTGGGCGTCGTCTTGGCGCACGGCATGTTCGGGCAAGAGCTGATGCAACTCTCAACCACTGAGCGCAGCGGTACCGGACAATCCCTGGCCGAGATCGTGGCGACCTTCGGATTGCTCGCAACAATTTTGGGCTGTGTCCGGTTCCGGGCAGAGGCGGTGCCGTATGCTGTCGGTCTCTACATTACGGCGGGTTATTGGTTTACCGCATCAACCTCGTTTGCCAATCCGGCGGTGACCCTCGCACGTATGTTCACAGACACCTTTGCCGGCATCAATCCTGCCAACGCGCCTTTGTTCATCGTCATGCAGATTGTCGGCGCTATTTTGGCCACCTGGCTGTTTGCTTGGTTGGTCAAAAGTCCGATGACCGGCTCGAATGCGGTTGAAGCCAAGGCACGTTCGTGATCTTTAGGGTCCATGACAGCAAGTACCATTCGGCCAGCAGAATTTACGGACTCAGACGCCATTCTTGATGTCGCATTGGCGTCAGGGCTTTTTCCGGCGGAAGAGCTCGATGGTCTGCGACATATTTTGAACGAAACGCTGCAATCTGGGATCGGTGATGGCCATCATTGGATTGTGGATGACTCAGGCGGTGTTAGGGCAGCCGCCTATTACGCACCCGAAGTCATGGCCAACGGCACATGGAATCTGTATTTCATTGCTGTGCGCCGATCGGTTCAAGCTCAAGGGGTCGGGAGTGCGTTGCTGCGCTATGTGGAAGCAGATCTTACCAAGCGCGGTGCGCGTCTGCTGATTATTGAAACATCCGGTTTGGCGGCATTCGATAAAACCCGTCAGTTTTACGTCAAGCATGGATACGACAACGAAGCCCGGATTCGCGACTTTTATGATGCAGGTGACGACAAGGTCGTGTTCCGCAAAGCACTGAATGCCTAGGCGTTTTTCTGTGCCTTGTGAGACTGAAGCGATACTCTTCGATCTTAGAAATTCAAACGTAACGTCGCTTGCGCCGCGTGCCGGTTGAGGTCATCAGCTTGTAAGAATTCATAGCCGATTTTGAATTGTGCAAAGCTGCCCGCGAGTGATACGCCGACACCGGCGGAAATTCCGGAGTCGGCGAGTTCGTCGCCGGTCAACGTGAACGTTTCGTCGCTGCTGAGGAAACGAACGGTTGTCTCCGGGTCATCGGCCATATGCTCCTGGCGCCAACCTACGCTCACTTCAGGCCGAATGGTCCGGTAGTTTCTCTGCACAATCCAGCCGGCATCAATACCGACATATGATCTCAGTGAGTCTGTTGTTTTTTCATCGACAAACAGATCGACGCCGTCACCGCCCCCGGATTCTTCGTAGGAATCTTCTTCGATACGCAAGTAGTCGAAACCGGTCGATGGCCGCATGAAGACGTTACCGAATCCAAATTCATAGCTCGTCCGAAATGAAGCGCCATAACTCAAACCAGACCAAGACCCGTTGGTGGAACGTTCGATATCCTCAAGAATGACGTTTCGGTCGAACGAATAGTCGAGAAAAGAGATGTTGCCGGAAAGATCGAAGTCGAGCTTGCCCATAGACATGCCGCCATAGGCGCCCACGTGGATGGCTTCGGCAAAGACCGGATCGTCATTGCCGCTTTTTTCTTCATATTCAGAAGATGCGCCGGACACCCAAAGGCCCAAAGCATCGAATGGACCGGCGGCCACATCGGCCCCCAAAACAAAGCCGATCCCAAAGCCGTCATACCCCAATTGATCTGTCCCCGTGTCCTGATCCAAGTAATAGCCAAATTCTTCGAACCATACGGCGGCCTTTGGACCGCCCTTTTCACGCTTGGTATCAACGCGTCCCGTGATCGCTGCAAACATGCCGTCTTGGGCGCCCAGGGCAAACTGTAATGTCGCGCCGGTGGTGTCGGGCAGAAATTGATCGAAACCGGCCAAAAAATCTTCCTCAGTCGTGTAATTGGCTAGGACCGACAGCTCTTCGTCCAGAGCGACCGCTTCCAGGATTGGGTCATACGCAATGGAGCGGGCGGGTGACAGACCGATTTCATCTGCGGATTTGCGGTCGACGGTGAGCAACAAGATGTCGTCATCCGAAGGTGAGGTTGCGATCCCGACATTGTAAATGAAGGAAAGGTCCTCGCTCAAAAGGCTGGAAGGGTCTCCTTCAAGAATCAAATCAGACGCCGTGACGATTTCGAACTCGGCTTCTGAAAGGACAATATTCTCGAAAATGGGCGTGATGCTTGCTCCGTCTCTTATGGTGACTGCGCCCGAAGCGTTCAAATGTGTGGCCGTGCCTTCGAACACACTCACTCCAAGCTCGGCATTTGAGGAGAAGAAGGCAGAGGTCAAATTCAGAGTTTGTGTTGACGAGAAATTCAACGAACCGTTCAGGACCTGGATGTCCAAACTCCCGTCACTATCTGTGACGCGTCCGGTGAACTCCGCTCCATTATCAATGATAAGCGTGTCCATGCCTGAACCGAAGGACAGATTACCGTCCAGAACACTACCGGAAAAATTCAAAGTGTCGTTACCGGCACCGAAAACAACATTTCCAAACACCTCTCCGTCTCTGAGGTCAAAAGTATCCGAGCCGGAGCCAAAGAATATGTCGCCAACGATGACACCGAGAAGTTCACTGTCTTCATCCTCGTCATAGTCATCGGGCCTATCGTTGATTAGCGTCACATCAGCGTTGGAAGTTCGCAGGTCGATCGCGATCGCATCTCCATCGGCGTCCTCATCGTCATCGCGGGGAAGAACCTCAGCAGCAATTAGCCCCGTATTTTGAATGAGCGTCAGCGAACCTGACTCGTCGGTGATTGCTGTCGCCGATCCTTCAGGCCCGTTGAAGGTTGCGACGATACTACCTTCATCATTGTTTATGGTTGACACGTCAGCCCCGGACAAGATGGAGATCGCCGACGCTGAATTCGCATTGTCACCGTCGCCGACGACTTCAATCGAGCCGGAATTAGAAATCTGATTGACGATAGCACCGCTTTCCGCGCGGACACCGTGATTGTTGTTTCCAAACAACGTGATGCTACCAGTATTCCTAAACGTGCCGACAACCTCGTCTTTGACTCCAATCCCAACTGATCGATTTCCGACGATTTCGATATCTCCCAGGTTTCTAAGGTTGCCGTTTAGTCTTGCGTCAATTTCAATTCCATATGACGTGTTGCCTGTGACACTGATGAGGCCATCGTCTGAATTCAGCAAGTCTCCGGTGAACGTGCCTGTGCCGGAAATCAGAATGCCCGATTTATTGTCGGCTCGAGATTCATCTTCTTCTATCGGGCCGGCAAGAAAAATCAGGCCGTCATTCTCAATTGAGCTGGAGAAACCTGCATTTCCCAGGACGCCGACAGCTCCATCCGCATTCTCAACCGTAACTTCCCCAAAAATGATCAAATCATTGTCGGAATTGATCGTAATGGCTGTTCCGGAGTCCAGCAGCACAAGCCCGCTTGTATCGACTGTGATATCGGCTGGAGAACCGCTGTCGACCGTGGCGGAGAAAACAGCAGATTCAAGGGTGTCGTCAATCACGACCTCTTGTGACCTTACCGGTGTCATTGCGCACCAAATGAGCGCAGAGAGAATGATTTTGGAAGAGATGAGCGCGCGCATACCTGCCCCCTCGCGGTTGCATTTCATCAAGCTGGGGCAAGTCATTTAGGCACCCGCTTTTCCAACGCCACCCAGGCCGCGGGCCGTCGAAAACTTTTAGGGATTTTTTTCGACGGACTTGCCGATATCGCGCGTTTAATGCCGTTGGTCTAAAGTCGAGCATTGGTATGGAAGAACCGGCAAGCTTCCGTACTCATCCAAAAAATCACAAAAACAACGACGGAAAATTTTTCTGCTCCCGTTGATGGGATTACGGATGCTGCTGCCAGTAGCGTTCGCCAATTTGGGATATCGGGGGTCTGATCAGCTGCAAACACAATATCCAGACCATCGATAAATTTGCGCCGGTGTAGAACCGTGCATAAAGGGGGAATTCATGAAAAAAGCTAAAAAATTTGGCAATTTATCTTTAGCGGCTCTTTTCGCCGTGCCGGGAACGGCAATAGTGTCCGCGGAAGGGTGGGCGCAACTGGACGAAATCGTTGTGACAACCCGGAAACGCGAAGAGAATCTTCAAAATGTTCCCATCAGCGTGGAAGCGTTCGGATCTGAACAGATTTCAAACTTTGGTATCGATGATGCCCAAGACCTAGCAAAGTTTTCTGCCGGCATTCAGTTTGACGAGGGCTTTGGCGGCCAGGACACCAGAATTGTTATTCGGGGTCTATCTCCAACGAGAGGAAGGCCCAATGCCGCATTCTTAGTAGACGGCATTGACTTTACCGGTGAAGCCGTTTCGACGGCTGGTGGTGGCTTCTTGGTCAACAACCGATTGCTGGATGTGGAGCGAATTGAAGTCGTCAAAGGTCCTCAAAGTGCGCTTTACGGCCGCTCGGCATTTGCCGGCGCGGTACAATATGTCACCAAGTCGCCCAATATGGATGAGTTTGAAGGAAGCGCTAGCGTCGACATTGCCACGGACGAACAATACGAAGTTTCAGGTTCAGTTAGCGGACCCGTCACCGACAACTTCGGCCTTTTGTTGAATGCTTTATACTACGACGAGGAAGGCTTTCATGAGAATACCCTCACCGGCGACACTGTCGGCGGCGCCGAAGGGTGGGGCATCTCCGGCACCGCCCTTTGGGAAGCGACGGACAGTCTGGATTTTAAACTTCGACTTGCATATTCCGAAGACGAATATGAACCAAATGCGCAGGCGCGGGTGAACACCGGCACGGTACAACAGGAGCTGCCGGAAGACCTTCTCCGTGGCAGCGGTTTGTTTGGATCGCTCCTTGATGCTTCGGACTATCCGGCATGTGATGGCTTGCCCTCTGGCGGCGACTTCCGGGTCGGAAGTTGTTTCTCCGCGCCTAAACTGCTGGTTGCCGGGACTATGCCGGACGGTGATGATTTGGAAGTCGGTCTCAGCCCGGATCCTGAAACGGGCGAAGATTATGCGGGCTCCGACGTGGAAACCTTCAACGCAACTTTGGTTGGGACTTGGGATCTTGATTCCGGAACCTTTACCTCTCTGACAGGCTTTGCCCGCGTAGAATCTCAGCAGAACTTCGACAGTGATTGGGATTATTTGCTGGCCGGTGACTATACGTCGACGGATGGCCTCTTCAGCTTCACCTTACCGGAGTGTGGATTCGTTGATTGTTCTCCGACCGCGCAAGAGATCGACTTTGCCAACGAGACACAATTGTTCAGTCAAGAATTGCGCTACGCGACCAATTTCGATGGCCCGGTCAATTTCACGGTGGGCGGTCTTTATTGGAATGAATCTGTCGACCAAGATGAAAACAGCGCGACCGCAACGGTGGCGGTCTTTCGTGGCTTCACGGACCTTTCGTCCGAACCGTCAGGCGCATCCATTTTACCGGATATCGTTCGCAGCACGCGGGAGGTTTCAAGAGACACAGAACATTGGTCCGTTTACGGTTTGGTTGAATGGGAAATCAACGAGCAATTCAAAGCAAGTTTTGAAGCACGCTATGTTGAAGAAGAGATCGAGGTTATCGGCGCAGTCTGTGACGAGGAGTTGACTCAGGCGAATACGGGTTTGTCTTGCGGTGACTTTACATCTCCTTCAAGTCCGGTCGAAAATAACGGCGTATTTTATCAGGCCAATACGAGCGGTGTGCCGGTCACGAGCAAAGAGAGCTTTGTTGCACCCAAGCTGACGCTTGAATATACGCCAAATGACGATATGACCTTCTATGCGTCAGTTGCAGAAGGGGTAAAGCCCGGCGGCATTAGCACGATTACTGCAGGAGCTTTCTTCAACCCTGATGCAAATACTTATGACGCCGAGAAACTCCGTGCCTATGAGCTGGGAGCGAAAACAACTTGGCTGGACAACACTCTTCGGTTGAACGGCGGTGTCTTCTTCCAGGAATATACGGATAAGCAAGTGGGCATCACGCAGAACATTGATGGTGTCGATGTTGGAACCATTGCAAATGCCGGTGAGGCTGAAATCTGGGGTATTGAGCTCGAAGCCCTTTGGCAAGCCACAGATAATTTGACGTTCCAAGGCTCTTATACGTGGTTGGATGCCGAATATACCGAGTGGTTCGAGGAGACAACGTCCACCACGGCCATTGCACGCAACATCTACAGTGGGAACGGCGGTTGCCTTGAGGTCATTGACACGACGCTTGACGGCTCTTCGGACGCGAAATGTGTCATCAGCTATGCCGGGAACACGATTGAAGATATTCCTGAACACGCTTTTGTCGGAAATGTTGAGTATCGTGCACCGTTGAACAATACGGACTTGGATTGGTTTGTTGGTGGAACAACAGTCTTTACCAGCGAACGCTATATAGACGAAACCAATATCAAGAAACTGGACTCCTATTGGACGTCTGATCTGCGCGCCGGTCTCGCAGCCGAGAATTGGGATCTTCTGTTCTATGTGGAAAATGTCTTTGATGACGATACGGTCAAATCCGCAGTGGATGTTGGATCGCAGGTGACGACAACCCGCGAAGGCATGTTCCCTCCAGGGCCACAAGACGGCGTCATCGTATCACTACCGGACCCCCGGATCTTTGGAGTGCGTGCTCAGGTTAGGTTTTGATCAGCCAGGATTTGAGATTCTCTTTAGATCCAACACGAGATCCCCTTCGGCTTGGTCGAAGGGGATTTCTTCTTGGAATAGGGTCGCGGGCCGACCAGAAGCTTAAGATCCAATCGTGCCGCCGTCTTTTTTGGTGATGGCAACCACGGCAGACTTTGCCGGCACGCCGTCTTGAAAGTCCGGCCAGCGCGTGATCGGTTTGTCAAAGCTGGTGCCGTCTTCTCGGCCAGGGCTCTGCACTGCCACAAACAGGGTTTTGCCGTCCGGTGTAAAGGCAGGGCCGCACAATTCGGCCCCCATGGGGCAGCCGAAAAAGTGTTTGGTTAAGGCGCGCCCTTCGCCCGTGGTTTCGCAGGCCCAGAGACCATCATGAAAGGGCAATAGATTGCCTTCGCCGTCTTTATACTCGGCGCAACCATCCGTGGCGATCCACATACGCCCTTGCGGGTCAAAGGCCAGGTTGTCAGGATTGGAAAACCATCCGTGTTCGGAGATTTTGTCATGGTAACGCCCACGCTTTTCGGGTTTGGGATGGCTCGGGTCGCCCGCCAAGATCATCAGTTCCCAATCAAAGCTCTTGGACCAGTGATCGCGATCGCCGTCTGTGCCCGGGGGCAAGATTTCTAAGATTTGACCCCAGCGATTATTGGCTCTTGGATTGGCGGGGTCTGTTTGAGTCAAATTGCGCTGTTTGTTCTTGGTCAACATGACATATACCCGACCGGTCAAAGGATTGGCTTCCACGTCCTCCGGTCGGTCCATCGCTGTGGCGCCGAGTTCTTTAGCCACATTCCGCAATTCAATCAGAACGCCGGACGTGTCTTTCAAGTCGCCCAAGCCGTCCTCGGCCAGGCGTGGCCAATAACGCATTTCGATCCAACGGCCTGTGCCGTCTGAATCAAACCGCGCCGCATAAAGAGTCCCCTCATCGAGCAAATCCATATTGCTGGCCCGGTCAGACGCGTCGTATGTGCCCTTGGAGATGAATTTGTAGACGCATTGGAATTTCTTATCGTCGCCCATATAAGCGATGACCGGTTTGCCGTCTTCAGCGACGATGGTGGCACCTTCATGCCCGAAGCGCCCGAGAGCGGTGCGTTTTTTCGGTTTGGACTTCGGATCGTAGGGGTCAATTTCCACCATCCAACCGAAGCGATTAAACTCGCGCGGCTCTTTGCCCAGATTGAACCGATCGTGGTGACGGTACCAACCATAATGATGATCGCCATTGTCCACATGCTCGCCCAAATATCCTGAGCGAAAAGCACTGTAATTGCGGATCTCTTCCGGTGCGCTGGCATAAAGCTGAGCTTTGTCGCCATCGAAAAAGTAATCGAAATTCTCTTCCGCTGTCAGGATCGTGCCCCACGGCGTCACACCTCCGGCGCAATTGGCAAAAGTACCGAAGACTTTGCGGCCGGTGGGATCATCCTTGGTCTTGAGCCGGTCATGACCGGCAACCGGTCCGGTGATCTCCATTTCAGTCATCGCGGTAATGCGCCGATTGTACTTGCTGTCTTTGACGATTTGCCAATTGCCGTTGACTTTCTCGATCTCAACGACCGCATGGCCGTGGGCCGCCATTTCGACTTCGGTTTGTTCCTTGGTCATGTTTTCGGCGGCTTCCCACAAGGTATCGTAACCGGGGAACATCATATGCGTATGAGTTGTTTCGTGATTGACGCACAGGAGACCGCGCTCTGAGTTCTCCGAACCGTAAGGCAAAGGCAGAAAGCCTATAAAGTCATTGTTGTAGCCGAATTGATTGGATTGTGCCTGGAGCGTTTGGTTTTGACCGTCAAACTCCGGCGCATTAGTCGTGATCGGGTCGCCCCAGCGCAGCAACACATCGGCGTTGTAGCCGTCTGCGACGTGATGATTGGTATCGTATGTGTGAGGAATTTCCGGAAAAGTCAAACTCGTGAGCGACTCTGGCTCTGAGATCGACTGCATGACTGGAGCAGCCGGTTGTGGGGCGGGCGGTGTCGGTGTCACTTCGGCAATGGGATCACCGCCGGACCGTTGGCCCAAAAGGTAGCCCGCACCGAACGCAACGATCGTCGTGCCGCCGGCAATTGCCCAAAGTGACCCTCGGCGGGACAATCTTTCATCGAGAATCTTTTCAAAATTGTTTTCGGACGCTTGCTGATCCATTTGCGGAGATGCCGCAGCCCGTTCCGGTTTGGAAGTGATATCATCCTTGGCAGAATCCGTCGGGGTCGGGTCTTGTGGCTCTTTTGGGTCTTCTTTGGTCATGGGTCGGCGTCTTTCTTGAAGCGTTCTTAAGGCGTTTTGATGAGTGGTGCGATTTCACGCCAGTCCACCAGCTTGAAGTTTTGGTTTTCTGCGGGCTCGGTATTGAAACCGTCTTGCACCACAAACACACCTTGCGGCAAATTGGTGCCGAGCGATAAGCCTGTCGCATCGATTCCATCGGTTTCTTGCGCACCGTCAATGCCGGCTTCCATATTGTCGGCTATGCGAAACTTTGCGCGGAACGCGTAAGGGGGGAGCCGGTCATAAACCATAAAAGTATTGTCGCCTTGGCTTGAGGCCAGGAGATAATCTTTGCCGTCTTGTCCGTAGTAAATCGTCAGTCCTTCCACATCTGCGACGAGATTGGAAACGTCACCGATCGTGTCGATCTGAAAGGCTTTGTCAAAACGAGGGGTCTTTGCGTCCATGGCAAAGATGCCCACTTCTTCCACGCCCACAAACAAAGTGCCCTTAGCATCATCCGCCACACAGCCTTCCGCTTGAGCGCCCACATTCGTGCCCGGTCCCGGTTCTGCCGTAATTGTGCCATCCGGTGAGGAGTCAATTTTCCAAGAGCGAAGCTCGCCGTCCTTAAAGGCGATGAAGGCGATCAACCCGACATCCGGGCCGCCATCATACATGCAGGCACCATAAGGTTCATCGCGCCCGACGGGAAACTGCCCAGCCAGGGTCAAGCTTTGCGCACTGGGGTTCAAACGGTAGACGTCCAATGTGTTCAGCGATCGATTGGAGCCGATGATGATTGTCTCATCAATCTGACGCAGATCCACATTGTTGACCCGGCCGGACTCCAAAAAGAAAACTTGCTTGCCGCTTAGGTCGTAAAGTGCGACGCCGGATTTTTTGTTGGTGCCGACAATCAAACTTTGGGCTGCATCCACTGGATTGACCCAGATGGCGATGTCATCGGCAGCGTCATCAGCGGTGCTGACGGGGTCTGTTTCGGCCATGGGATAGGCCGCCGGATAGGCGGAATTGTCGACCACTTTTTCGTTTTCGCAAGATGCGAGCATTGGAGCGACGGCTATAGAAGCAAAAAGGCACAATTTTTTTATCATTATAAAACCTCAAAAATGCGAAGGGTGCCGGGCCCGAAGACCCAGCACCCCCCAACGTTCTGTGAAACCTTAGTATGTGAATTTGGCACCCACAACAGCGGTGTAGCTGAATTCATCATACTGCGACAAAAATTCTCCTGTTGACCCATCGGTGCGGCGCCATGTGTAGAGATCCGGCTCATCGTTGGCATTCGAGACTTCGCCAAAGATTTTTAGATTATCGGTGACCTTGAAATCAGCCCCAAGATCCCATTGGGTGTGGCTGTTTTTGTAGCGGTCGAAATCTTCACCGATTTCATCGAGATATTCACCCCGGCGAGACACCGCCGCACGGATTGAGATTGGGCCTTTTTCGTAACCGATGATCATGTTGAAAATGTTTTCCGACTGCTTCGGCAGGGGCACTTTGCGACCGTCCGCCAAAACTGCTTGTCCATCGACATGTGTATAGTTCATGCCGATCAGGAATCCGTCAAAAGGTTCAGGCAAGAAGTCCAGATTCTGCTGATAATTCAATTCAAAGCCGAACAGGTCCGCATCGTCCAAATTGGCAAATGTGGTGAACTCGGTCACAGGATCGTCAGGATCGTCCAAGGCAGCGAAGGGCAATGAACCGGCACCGGTGAAGGTGAACGGCGCAATGAAATCTTTGATGTCTTTGTAGAAGAACCCGGCGGAAACGACCGTTGAATTGTTCGGATAGTATTCAAAACCGATATCCAAGTTGATCGCTTGCTGACGTTCCAAATTCGGATTGCCGCCTTCGGCTTCGTCACCGTCAATGACGATGGATGGGACCACGGCTTCGATATTCGGGCGGGCGACAGAGTGGTAGTAGCCAGCGCGGAAGATCAGATCCTCTTGGATTTCGTAGCGGGCCACAAGGCTCGGCAAGACATCCGTATAATCATCGCTCGTTTGAACAAGGGCAGCATCGCCGTCGTTAAAGACGTTGGCGGTGGCGTCGAAGTCCGTATGTTCCACACGCACACCACCGACCAGACGCCAATCGTTGATATCGATCCGGCCCATCACGTAGCCTGCAATGATATCTTCATTGGCTTCATAGTCCGCCGCTAGGGAGTCTTCTTCCTCCCGTTCGGCTTCGAACATGCCGAGATTGCTGCCGATGAAGTTTCGGATCGCATTAGGATCCACAACAGGTCCGAATTCTTGGATGTTATAGTCGACCGTTGTTGCGAATTGCGACAGGGTGAGATCGTCATCGCCGTCCCATTCCAGCTCTACGACTTCGTTATCGCGGGTTTTTTCCCGGAACCGGCCTTTCGCGCCGAATTTGATGTAGCCAGGGAAGTCACCGAAATTGGTGTCATATTGGGCGTCAAACTTAACCGCGACTTCGTCATCTTCAGTGAAGTTGTTCTCCCGAACCGCTTTATCAAATTCAAAGTTTTCCGGGTCGTTGAAGGCAGCTCGCGTGGCGGCGTCTCCATAGATGAAGATAGGCCGTTCCACGTCCCACGTGTTCCAACCCGCGACCAATTCGTCTGCATAAACAAATTCCGTGTCCAAGCGGTCCGGCTCTTCCTCCTCAGAATGCGTGTAGGCGACGGAATAATCGAGCGTCCAATTGCCGAAATAACTTTGGCCGCCCAAAATGCTGGACCAAATCTGTTGAACTTGAAGACGGTCTTTCATCTCCCGGCTCATTTCGACTTCGGAGGCTTCCAATCCGCCTTCGCCATCATCAATCAAGGTCGAGCCGTCAAAGAGTACGTTGCCTCGTTCGGCGGAGCTAAGCGACGACGAAAAATTGTCATTGGCAAATTTTCCAGCTGTGGTGGCACGGAACTCATCATCCTCAAAGTCAGAGAATAAAGAGTAGAGATAAAGCCGTGTGTCATCGGTGGCTTGCAGGTCCAAATTCAAGGATGCGGTCAAGCGTTCGCGTGTGATGCGGTAGTCGCGTAGCTCTACTTCTTCGACGATTGTTACTTCGCCGTCACCTGCATCTTCCGTGTCCCAGCTGTCGTCCGCTTCCATATTGTCGGACCCGAACTCACGGTCGAACCAAGTAATGGATCCGGCAACACCGAACTTGTCGTTCCAATTGTTGGAAAAGGCGGCCGAGAGTTTCGGGCTCCATTCGTCGACAATCTCGCTGTAGCTGCCGGAGGCGGAGCTCTTGAAAAAGGCACCTTCACGGTCCAGGCCGCTTTCGGTTTGGATGTCTACATTGCCGCCAATGCCGTCACCGTCGAGATCTGGTGTCAGCGATTTGGTGATTTCAATTCCGGAGAGGTTTTCCGACGAGATCACGTCTAAGGCCACCTTCCGGTCCCCGCCATCGGGCGACGAAATGCGCACGCCGTTGATGGAGGTGGAATTCAAATTGGGATCGATTCCGCGAATAACGATGAAACGGCCTTCGCCCTGGTCGGTCTCAATAGAGACGCCGGGAACGCGCCGCGCCGCTTCGGTCGGATTTTGGTCAGGCAATTGGCCGATCGCGTCGGCACTGATCACGCTGATCAAGTTATCGGCGGCCCGTTGTTGCGAGATCGCGCTATTGGCTTGGCCGCGTTGACCGATCACCAAAAGATTGTCGACAATCTTTTCATTGGCGCCCAGAGCAAAATCTTGAGATACGGTGCCGTCGCCACTGACGGTAACACGGGCTGTTTCTTTGTCGGTGCCAAAATAGCTGACCTCCAAAGTATAGGTTCCCGCCGCCACATTGGGCAGTCGGTACGACCCGTCGCGCAATGTGGCGACTGTTTGACCTGTTTCGATGATGCGGACCGTGGCCCCTTGCAGACCGACGGTGCCGGAGCCTTCAGTGGCCCGCCCTTGAATGGTGCCTGCCTGTGCAGCGACGGTCATCGCCCCCAGCGCGACCGCCGATACAGCAGACATCAGCCGCAAACGCCACCTCAAACGGCGCGACTCGTGTTGCATTGTCATGGTAATTGCCCCCGATTGTTTTGTTGACGTGTTTTTCGGGGAGTCACAAGACCGTGAATTTGTGACGGCTAAGCTTAATGATCGTGACAGAGTCACGACATATATGTGATGTCATACTAATGTCGCGAAATCGTCTTTTTCGCTTTGGCAGGCAATAAAAAATCGCCTCTTCGTGTGAAACGAAGAGGCGATGTCTTTAGTCAGAAATTCTGACTGAGCTTTGTAGCTACTGGCCGAACTTGATGTTGGCGCGCACACCGATCACGCGCGGGGTCGGCAAGAAAGCGTAGACGGCATCGTCGCGTGGCTCTCCGCCCATGGCACCGCCGTAATTGCCGTTGTGAATGTCGCTGACGAATTGCCCCCAGCTTGGTGTCTCATCATCCAAGACATTGTTGGCATAGAGCGCCAGGGACCAATCGTCTGATTGCACACCCAATTGCAGATCGAGGTTCCACTTTTCGTCAAGGTAGGGCGTATTGACGGCGTTGCGGAGAGGTCGCTCGCTGCGATATTGGCTGTTGGCAGCGATGAACAATTCTGCATCACTGTTGCCGATCGGATGCGTATAAAGACCGGACAAGGTCAGCGCGTGTTCGGCAACGCCTCCAATCTCGGCACCGTTACAGTTGCCTTCCACATTTCCGCAATGGGCTTGATCTTTTGCCGTCGGTGTTCCGCCGCGAATCTCTGCAAAGTCAAAATCCGTGAACTCTGCATCTACATAAGCATAGCCGAGACCCAGTTGCAGATTGTCCATCGGCTGCCAAAGCAGATCGAGTTCGGCACCCATTGTTTCCGCTTCACCGGCATTGGTCACACCCGCGGCGGGAAACCCGCCGGTGGAGATGATCGAGATGCTGATTTGCCGATCCGTATACACATTATAGAAGGCAGCAAGATTGGCTTGCAGTGTTCCGTCGAGCCAAGTTGTTTTGGCGCCGACTTCATAGGCCCAGAGCTCTTCTTCTTTCATGCGGACATCAGACGGACGCGAGAATTGAGCCGTGCCGAAACCTGCAGGCTTCGTGCCTTTGGCAACGGAGGCATAGATTAAGACGTCGTCATTGACCCGATAATCCAACGCGACGCGTGGATTGATCGTGTCCGACGTGACGGTGTCCGAGACCGGCAAGGATTCTCCCGGTAGCAGATTTGTCGTCGCAATATCTGAATTCAAGAGGGATTGCGCAACACGATTGATGGCTGTGTTGGTGGTGACTTCGATCTCGTCATGGACGTAGCGGGCTTCAGCGGTCAAGCGCAGAGCGTCCGTAATATCGAAGCCCACCAGGCCGAAAATAGACCAGCTTGTTGTGGTGCGTTCCGTCAGTTTGGGTGTCATACCCGCGGCCGCGGCGGCATCGAAACTGCACGAGAACATCCCGCACAAGACACCGCCCAAAAGCGAACCTTCGAATGCCGGATCCCCATACCAACTGAGCGAATTGTCTACATTGTCCGTGTCTTCCCAGAATCCGGAGACTCCAAGGATCCAATTGCCGCGTTCCCAGTCCGTGGAACTCAGTGTGACTTCCTGGCTCCAATATTCCGTTTCGGTTTGCGTGGAATAATCGCTTTCCACACCGAAACCGATGCCGAACAGACCGACAAAGGTGCCGACGCCGTCGGCAAAATCGGAGTCTTGTGACACGGAAAAATCATGGCTGAGATAACCGGTTGTCGATTTGAGCGCCACCGGTCCAAGATCCCAATCGATAATGAGTGAAGCCCGCAAGGTATCATCGCTGCTGCCTTCGAATGGGCCGCCCGTACGCCGCGAAGGCGAAAGGGCGACGGCGCTTTCATCTGCGTCATCAATGGTGCCGGTAAATTGGCCGTAATCTTGATTTCCGAATGATGAGAATTCAGGCAGCGTGCCGGCGGGCAAAGCGACACTTTCTAAATAGAATGTATTGGCTTCATATGTTTCTTCCGCCCGTTGGCCTGCCTTTTCTTCCGAATAGCTGACGGCTGCATTGATTTCGACGTCGTCGTTCGGCGTGAACATGGCAGCCAGACGAACGCCGTGGCTTTCCGAATCGTTGAGATCTTCACCGGTGACGGGATTGGTGTAATAGCCGTCATTGCTATAGGTCGCTGCGTTCAGGCGCAGAGCGAACTTGTCTTCCACAACGGGCCCGGTGATTGCACCGCGAACTTCGTAAATTCCGTGCTCAGCGAGGTCAACGCTGACATTTCCTTCCAGTCCATCCATCGACGGTTTTTTGGTGATGTAGTTGATGGCACCGGCAAAGGCGTTGCGGCCGTAAAGAGCTGATTGAGGTCCCTTGATCACCTCGACACGCTCCAGGTCTAAAAGACGTGTGTTCAATAGGGACGACCCGCCGCCCACGGTGACGCTTTCACCGGAGGTGTCAATCCCGTCAATCAGAATAGCGGTGCTGGCCCGGCCGCGGCTATTGTTGATACCGCGAATGGTGATGCGTGTGTCATTCGGCGAAAAGGCATTGTCGAATTGGACGCCCGGCACCAGTTTTAAAATCTCTTTGGTATCGCGTAATCCCTGACGATCAAGTGTCTCTGCAGAGAAAGCGGCGACGGCAACAGGCACGTCTTGCAAGTTTTCCGCCCGTTTCCGCGTAGTGACGATCACCTCGTCGATGGCCAAGGCTGTTTCGGCGACGCCGCCGACCATCATGGTCAGGCAAGCGGTTTGCAGCAATGTGCGTTTCAGTAGCGTGTGTTTCATCATGTCCCCCTTCTTGACGTGATTTCTATTCCGCTGCGAGCAGCGCGTGTTTGTAGTCTGTCCATGGATCTTTACCGCGCGGCGGTGCGGCCTTACCGGTGATGCATCCTGGATAACGTTCCTCGGATGCCGCAATGATATGTGCCGGTAGCTGTTCATAGGATTGCAATTTGATTCCCATGGCACGTGTGATGAGGTGTCCCGGCCGATCGCCCATATGCATCCATGGAAACCAAGGTGTGACCGCTTCATAACTGGAGTGGGCCGGTGCCCAAGACTGTGCCTGGTCGTTCAGGTCTGACCGTTTAACTTTTAAATTTGTTTCCATCTGCATACGAATAGTGGGACCTGAATAAGCCTCGGTATGAAGCTCCGGATCCAGCGGGTTGGGAAATGACCAATCAAATTGCCGGGTCAGCCAGACCGTGTCTTGGACTTCTGTGATCTCCAGATCCAGTTCTTTCGAGAAATCTTGGCCGTCGGCGACGAAGCCAGATTGACCTTCCTTATCGTAAAAATGATGGATGGCATTGGTCACCACATCGATGATGGGCCGTTCTTCATTGGTGTACGGCACGGTGAAAGACCGAATGACTTTGCCGGTCTGAAGATCGCGATAGAATGTAATGTCTTCCATCGAGGAGACGTGACGTGTCGCACTCTCCTTTTTATAGGGCCCGAACGAAAAGTTCTCGTGACGCCAAAGTGGCATCAAACCTTCATCCGGGGTGAGCCCATGGGTTACACCGGTGAACCACCAAAAGCAGTCACCATCGTCCGTGCGGCCAATGGACTTGAGCCACGCATTCACTTGCCCCTTGTTTGTGGTCAAGTCCAAAGCCATACACCCACCCCTCAGCCTCGTGCGTTGATGGGTGATACTTTATTGTGACTATATGGTTCCAGTCAATACATATATAAATGACTGTTTTTATTATATAATTTTATAAATAATACCGTTAGGTTGATTTTTCTGACACTGCATCGTAGCGTCAGGACGCGGGACAGGCTAGACAAGAAAGTCATGAGCGGGATGAAAATACTGGTATGCGGCGCGACGGGCGGATCGGGACAGCAATTGGTCGAACGGGCCTTGGCCCGAGAATATGACGTGGTGGCACAGTTGCGGGATCCGGCAAAATTGCGGGCCTCGTCTGAGCGATTGCACGTGGTCGAAGCTGATATGTTAGACCCAATGGCGATGCGGGACTGTGTCACCCCGGATTTGGATGCGGTGGTTTCGGCTTTAGGGCAATTTAACAAGTCGCCTTCAACACAGCTTTCAAAAGGGACGGCCAATTTGATTGCCGCCATGCAAGGGGCCGGCGTACAGCGTTTGATTTGCATTTCCAGCTGGGGAGCGGGGGGTACAGATGCGCAAGCTGCCTTTTGGACCCGGCTGTTGGTTTTTAAAATTCTTTTCGGTTTCACGCTGGCAGATAAAAACCGGCAAGAAGCGCTCATCCGTGCATCGGATTTAGATTACACAATCTTGCGGCCAGCGGGTTTACGCGACCGGGAGCCGGAAGGGGAGACATATGTTTGGGGCAATACGTTGCCGGCGCACGATCTGACCTTTCAGGTGAGTCGGAGATATTTGGCCGACTTTTGTTTAGATTGCCTCGAAGATCAAAAAACCATCCGTACAGAAATAAACATGTCGGAATAGAGGGCAGAATATACGGATGGCCATCAAGCTGATCACACAGAGCGCGGACGGATTGAAACTCGGTCCCATTCGCATGGTGCCGGGGATTACCACCCGGCATGCTATGACGGCTGTTTACGCTGCCGTGGCAATGAATTGTTTCATGGCATTTGTAAACGTCGTGCAGCCCATGATCCTGACCGAAAGCTTGAATGTGCCGACGGATCAGCAAGGCAGTGTCAGCGGCAATTTGACGTTTATCAGTGAGCTGGTGGCTTTGGCTTTGTTTGGGCCAATTGGTGCTCTGTCCGACAGGGTCGGGCGGCGGTCCATTATGGCGCTTGGGTTCGTCGCCCTTGGTGCCGGTTATATGCTCTACCCTTTGGCGACTTCCGTTGAAATGCTGTATCTCAGCCGGATGGTCTTTGCAATTGGCGTGGCATCCGTCGCAGTCATGATGACCACGATCTTAAACGACTATCCGCAAGAAGACTCCCGAGGTAAAATGATGTCATTGGGCGGCGTTGCCAACGGAGTGGGTGGTGTTTTAATGGTGGCCGTCTTCGCGCCCTTACCTTTATGGCTGGAAGCTTTTGGTTTCGCGCCGGCAACGGCTATTCAATCAACATTGGCCATTGCTACAACAATATGTCTTCTGAGCGCGGCGATTCTGTATTGGGGTTTAAGTCCGATGCGATTTGCGGCTGCAAAAGGGGAGAGCAATATTTTGCGCTCCTTTGTCAAAGGACTTGGTGCGGCCAAGGCGCCCCGGGTCGCAATTGCCTATGGGGCTGCTTTTGTGGCGCGTAGCGATCTGGTTGTGATCGGCACTTTCTTTTTGCTGTGGTGCGTGCAAGCCGGTGTCGCGTCTGGGATGAGTAGTGCGGAAGCGACGGCCCGGTCAGGTATCTTGTTTGCTGTTATGCAAATATCGGCCTTAGGATCGGCGCCTTTGATCGGCCTTCTCATTGATCGCGTGAATCGGCTCACCGCTGTCGGCATTTGTATGATTATTGTGGCTGTCGGTTATTTTGCCTTGGGCATGATCGACACACCTCTCAATCCTGTCACGTTCGGCGTAGCCGTCATGATCGGGGCGGGTATGATGGCGGGCATGTTGTCGTCTCAAGCCCTTATTGGCGAATGTGCTGACCCTGATATACGCGGTGCCATGATCGGCGTATTTAGTTTAAGCGGCGCCGTTGGCATTTTGTTTATCACCTCCGTAGGCGGCCGCGTATACGACAATTGGCATGAGACCGGACCGTTTCTGTTGATTGCGGCCATGGGTGTTGTTTTGGCTTTAGCCGCCTTTGTCGTGCGCCGAAAAGAAATTGCGGAATCGTCCGGCGGCCCTGCTAATCTTACCCATCACGAAAAATCTATGTGAGGCTTGCAGCTTTGACCACTGAGACCAAGAAGATCCCCGGCAAGCGGGCGCGGGACCGGGCGGCGACGGAGGCAAAGCTTGTGGCTGCTTTAGAAACCGTCATTTTGCGAGAGGGAGCCGAGGGCCTTGGGGTCAATAAAATTGCCGACGAGGCGGGTGTTGGCAAAGACTTGCTGTATCGCTATTACGGTGGTTTGTCCGGGCTGATCACTCATTGGGTGACCGAAAGCACCAATTGGCCAACGGCGTTGGAATTGATCGGTGGGGACAAAGACGACTTTAAAGCTTTGTCCGATCGGGACCGGATCAAACGTACGTTTATCAATTATTTGCGGGCCTTGCGCAGTCGACCGGTGCTGGTGCAAATCATGGCAGCGCAATTGATGCAGCCGACCGAATTGACGCTTCCTTTTGAGAAGGCCAGCGCAAAGATCTCGGACGAATTGACGGAGATCGTCAAAGAAATCAGTTCCATCAATGTACAACGCATTGCATCGCTCAGTTTGATACTGATCTCCAGCGCCAATTATCTGGCGATCCGGTCGACCAAACAGCCTGTCTTCTATGGGCTTGACCTTAGCTCCAATGCCAGTTGGCATCATATTGAAGGCATTTTGGAAGAGATCATCGATGTCTATTGGGACTTAGACGACAAGTCCGCCAGTTGACCTCGCCGGCGCTCTGTTTTTTTGCGTCTTGAAGGTTCCGATGTTTTGCCCGACCTCCAATTCATTCACGTACGCGAATGACATTCGCGTAGAAAGCGCCGTTATTCTGCGAAATCTTCGTTGTCTCGACTTCTGCAACCCCCGACCGTAGCACTCGGTAATCCGGATGAGATTCCTTTATCCGTAAACCATAAACGCAGTTTTTAGGGGGATTCATAAATGAAACAGTCATTTAAGACCAAAGTGTCGCTAAGCGCTTTGGCCGCCATTTTGGCTTTAACAACCGAGATGCCGTCGGCCTATGCGTTGGATGAGCTGGTTGTCACGGCGCGGAAACGATCGGAAAATCTGCAAGATGTTCCGATTGCCATTACAGCCTTTAGTGGAGCCACGATTGAAAAGGCCCGTATCGCCGATATGGCCGACATCGCCTCTCTCACGCCAGGTTTGACTTTTCTAGATTTCGGTAGCGGTGCTCTAAAGACGCCCGTCATTCGCGGCTTGGCTCAAACTGATCCCTTCGGTCAGGATGGCAATGTGGGTGTGTTCTTGGATGGTTTCTTCTTAGCGTCCCGGAATACGATGGATATTGGGATTATCGATCTGGAGCGAATCGAAGTGGTGAAGGGGCCACAAAATGCTCTATACGGCCGCAATACCTTTGCCGGTGCCATCAATTATGTAACGGCGGAGCCGGGCGACGAGATTGAGGGATATGTCTCAGGCAGTGTGGGCACAGATGAGTATTATGAGGTAAAGGGCTCCGTCGGCGGGCCAATCGTCGAAGACAAGCTCAAAGCCCGGATCTCGATGGGTTACAAGGAATTCGACGGCACCTTCGAAAATGTCGCCGATGGTGACAATGTCCAGGGAGATGACTCCTTTAATGTCCTTGGCAACTTGATTTTGACACCGAATGACGACTGGACCATCAAGTTGATGGGGTATTACGGCGAACAAAATTACGAGCAAGACGCCGTTCACAACGTCGAGCCGAATTGCCCAAGTGCAGATCCGGTATATTTCTGTGGAGATCTTCCGTTCAAAGACCCGGTCGATGTCAAGACCGACACGTTCGGCTTTGAGAATGAGTTCGCCATGGGTGGTTTGACAATTTCGTGGGATTTGGGTTTTGCGACGTTGTCGAGCCTGACATCCCTTTCAACAAGCACGAACAGCAGTTTGACAGACTATGACGCAAGTTCTCAAGGAACGCCTTACAATACAATCAATGCGTTTTTCTCGCCCGGTGATCCCGTCAATCTTTTGAACTACGCCAGCTTCAATGAAGAGGTTGATACCTATAGCCAAGAGATCCGGCTGCAGTCTCCTGACGAAGACCGTTTTACTTGGATGACAGGTGTCTTTTTCTACAATGCCGAATATGAGAATCAGAACTTTTCGGTAATCGATAGTTCTCCAGTTCCAGACGGCTTCACGGCATTTGTCCCTTGTGGGATTTTTGAACCTTTGTGTGATGATGGCGGTGTTGCGACCATTTTCGACGAACAGGCCACAGCAAGCAATTCGGAGACGGATATCTGGTCCATTTATGCGCAAGGGTCGTTTGATTTCACCGATCGACTGAATGCGACGGCTGAACTTCGCTATACTCACGAAGAGAAAGAAACCACCACAACGGTCGGATTTTTGTATGCGCCTGTCGCAAATCCGGTGCCATTGGAAGGCTCTTGGAACTTCTTGGCGCCCCGGTTCACCGTTGATTTTGCCGTCAATGATGATGTTCTGCTCTATGGCTCGGCGGCGATGGGCGTGAAGTCAGGTGGATTCAACGCGTCGATATCACCTCTGTTTCCTGATGAGGCTTTTTTCGACGAAGAAACCAACTGGACCTATGAATTGGGCGTGAAGTCGACAGTGTTTGACGGCAAAGTTCGTGCCAATGCAGCAGTGTTTTATGTCGAATGGGACGATCTACAAGTTCCGTCTCAATCTCAAGATGCGACATTCCTATCGTCTGTGGTTCGTAATTTGGGAACCGCCACCTCGACCGGCGTTGAGCTGGAATTGGATGTCAGTGTCACGGATAGCATCACAATCGGTGGAAACTATGCCTATGCCAATCCGGAGTTCGATGAAGGGATTGATCTGGGTTTGTCATCCATTTGTGTTGACCCTAGTCTTTGTTCCACCGATGTTTCGGGTCAGCAGTTGGGCCGGACTGTCAAGAATACCTTCTCGGCTTACATTGATGTCGTGCAGCCGATTGCCAACGGTTTGGATTTGTTTGGCCGGGTGGATTATTCCTACCGTGATGAATCACCGGTTCGCGCGGCCAACTTGCAATTCATCGACTCCCGTCAATTGGTCAATGCCAATATTGGTGTCTCAGCGGAGTCGTGGGAAGTCTCCCTTTGGGCGCGGAACTTGTTCGACGAGGGATATGTGACATCGCAAATCCGCCAACCGCGTTTAAGTGATTTCACAAGCCCGACGACGGTTTTGCAGGGTGATGGGCGGATTGTCGGAGTGACAGGTAAGTTCAAATTTTGATCCCGCATGAGGAGGGGCACTTTCTGGGTGCTGTCTTCTCATTGCATGTCAAGCCTGCCGGGCCGGTGACTCTTTCCCCCGAGTTTCGGTCCGGCAGCTTTTTTAAAGGTCCAAGTGAGTTGGCTTGAGGGTTTGATCAAGCGAGTGGATGGCAAGGGAATTGTTTTTGGTATTCGGAGTTCTTTATCTTCATGAGACTTATTCGATCTGTCACGCGTGCGCTTACGATTCTAGAAGCCTTAAATCGCGAGCCTGCAACCATAGTTCAACTCAATGAAAAGACGGGCCTTCCGAGAACCACCATTCTACGTGTGCTGAGAACGTTGGAATCCGAGGGGTACATCTTTCGGGAAGATGTGCGGGGGCAGGGAGTGTACTTTGTTGCGCCGAAAGCCAAGGAGCTAAGCGCAGGCGTGAAACCCTGGTATGGTGAATATACTTGGATCAAATCCAGGTTGAGAGAGCTGGGGCAAGCGGTGGAATGGCCTGTCTATTTTTCAATCAATGATGGACTTGATATGGAAGTGGTGGACAGTACGGAGAATCAAAGCCCCTTCTTCTTAAAGGACTCGATCGTGGGCGATCGTTTATCTTTGGTTCGCAGTGCTGCGGGCTTGGCCTTTTTGTCAGCTTGCGAGACACCCGTTCGAGAGAAACTTCTCAATCAAGTCACGGATGGAATTGATGGTGCGGAGGACTATCGTTGGATACGAGAGAAACTTGAATCCGCAAATGAAACCGGTTGCGTCACCGTTGAGAATTGCGATTGGAAAGAACAGGAGAGACCGATTTCAAGCATTGCAATTGGTTTGCGGAACGCCGATCGTGCCTTCGGAGCAGTTTCCGTTCGCTATTATTCCAAAGCCTATCTTTCATCGGAGTCTTTGACTCAATGGACCGATCAGTTGGCACGTTTTGCCAGACAATGTCATAATGCGGCTGACGGAATTCGTGGGCAAGCTGCCTAGGCTGACAAGGAGGCGACCAGGCGTTTCACCTCGTTGAGATAGGTTCGGCTCACCGGCACTCTTAGTCCAGTGGTAAGACTTAGTTGTGAAGATTGTCCGTCGCTTTCCAGACCCGTAATCGCACTTTGTTCAACCCAATAGGATCTGTGCGTCTGTATGCCTTCAAGCGATGAAATGTCCGCAAGCGCATCCTTGAAGCGATAATGGATTAATGAATCGCCCTTGTCTGTGTAGACACGGACGTAGTGATCTTCGGCTTTCAAGGCAACAATTTCGCCTTTTACCGGATCGGGTAACCGCTTGAGGAAGGCCGGCACTGGGCGAATGCCTTGGCGGAACGGTGCCTGCTTATTCTCAGGTTCCCACGCCCCATAGTGATAACGGGGAATCTCCAAAACAGATTTGTAAAAATAGTTGATGGAGAACCAAATGATTGCCCCCGGCAAGATGCCGCTAAAGACGTGAACCGCATATTCGGCCGAAAACGCCAACGGGATTGCAACGGCATCCGGCGGCACCGGTGTCCAATTGATCAAGCCCCATCGAAAATAAGCGCTAATGGGGAGGCTAAAAACGAAAAGTGAAATGACCTGTCCGCTTATAAGGATAAAGAAGAGGGACGGTCGCCATTTTCTAAGAAGAAAATAGGATACATTCGCGCACAAGATGGATGTGAACCACGTAATGGCTGTCAGGCCAATCCAGAATAGAAGTGAAAATGCCATTGGGGTGTCAGGACCAACCAACACATAATTCCAAGCCATAAGAAATGCGATTGTGAGGGGAAGGCCGAAAAAGAACACCGTCCCGGACGCCAAAGACATGCCGCGTGTTTCCACATCAATGGCTGTCTTAATCCCGTTCATTCGTCCCCTTTCGTTGCATAGAACGACCTTGTCTTCATCATCCCTTGGCGCTCGCGAATGTCAGCTGCGAAATAAATGTGTCATTCGCGAAGTCTGAATCGTCGCTAATCCCATCCTATCATCTCAATGGTCATATTACAGGTCAAATTGGGGGGTGCTCAGACATGTTCAGCGTCGCTTCTTGGTGTGTTTTCAGGATTTTTCACCGATTGCCTATGTGTGCCTGCTGGTTCTCGATCTTTTTGTTGCCGGCGGCATGCGGTGCCCAAGAAGATGCGACTCTGACTCTGGATGATCTGCGTGAATCTTACCAATTGCCCGCCTCTCGATATGTCACGCTTCAGGGGATTGATGTTCATGTGGTTGATGAGCATGAAGGACCGCCTGTCCTGCTTCTGCACGCCTCCGGTCTCAATTTGCGGGCCTGGGACAGTCTATCTAAGACACTTGGACAAACGCGTCGGGTAATCCGGTTTGATTGGCCAGCCTCAGGTCTGACAGGTCCTGACCCGTCCCGCACTGAATCCATTGAACTTTACTTGGCCATCGTCGTTGAATTGTTGGATAGGCTTGAAATTGACATGATCGATATCGTCGGCACGTCAACAGGTGGTATTGCAGCGTTCCAATTCGCCTCTGCCTATCCGCAGCGGGTCTCTCGGCTCATATTGATCAACGCTGCTGGCCTTCCGCGAACGGCAGATACCAATCCCAATCAAAACCGCTCCGCGCTTGCGCAATATGACGGACGAGAGGTGCGGCCCTTGGAGTATTATGAAACCTATTTCGGTATGATCTTCAAGCCACCCTACCAGACACCTCCATGGTTGTTGAGAATGACCTATGACATTGACCGTAGAGATGGAATTCGTGAAGAGCAAAATAGGTTTCTCAAAAACTATAGAACGGGTGATCCCCAAAGTGTGTTGTCCAGGATCACAACGCCAACTCTAATTCTTTGGGGAGCAGGGCACCAAGCCCTGCTGGATTCAGAACAGGCGGATCAATTTAAAAGCTGGATGCCAAATGCCCCGTCACTCGTGATCAAGTATCCAGGATTGGGACACTACCCATATTTGGAAGAACCGGCATTGATTGAGAGCGACATTGAAACCTTCTTGGCAGATGGATTTGACGGTCAATTGAGTCGATAGCGATCTCTGCTCCTATTCTACCGGCCTTCGACGGCAACCGCATAATCAATTTCCAAAACGCCTTCGCGCAGGGCAATGGCTTGTTGATAAGTTTCGGAAGACCAAAAATCTTCCACGGCCTTCATGGAAGGTGCACGCTCCACACTTAAGAAGCCGTCATGCTCCCAAGTACCTTCAAACACTTTAAAGCTGGAACTGAAAGCTAAGGACTCCATACCGCGCCCTTGGGCGGCCTCCAACATTTTTAGCGTATAAGGGCCGAGGTCGCCTTCGGGAAGCATGCGGCCTACGGTAATCATATAGACGGGTATGGATTCTTCCGAGTTGGCTTTGTCATGACCGCCTGCAGAGGCTTTAGGCCCGGCCGTCAATGTTAAGATTAAAATGAAAACGGCAGACGCGCTGACAACACCTAGCGTGTAGGATCTCCACGATGCAATCATTTTGATTCCCTCTGATTCTCTTGCAATTTGCTCATTCGGCTTTTCGATTAATACTTTAGGCAAGTCTATGAAATGATTTGGCTTCTTAACATTTAAAAGTTCGTGGTTGCATATTTTTACGACGTATGCGTCCAATATATACCAGACGCAATGCTTGATCGTTGCAGTGCAGAGGGGGAACTGCGCTCAAGCTCATAGCAGATTGTGTTTTGAGTCATAATTGAACAGAGGGACAGTTCTATGTTAGAGACACTTCGTTTGAGATCATTAATCTTACCACTGATGGTTGCTGCCGGTTTCGCCTTGGCTTCGTGTGACAGTGCCGAAGAGGCCGCCAATGACGCCGGCGATGCCATGGAAGAAGCCGGTGAGGCTATGGGTGACGCAATGGATGATGCCGCAGATGCCATAGATGATGCGGTCGATGGCGCTGCCGACATGATGGATGATGCGGCAGATACCATGGGCGATGCGATGGATGACGCCGCCGATACGATGGGTGATGCCATGGATGGTGCCGCCGACATGATGGATGATGCGGCCGATGCCATGGACGATGCTATGGATGACGCTGCCGATGCGATGGATGATGCCGGTGACGCCATGGACGATGCGGGTGACGCTGCCGAGGAGATGATGCCGGAAAACTAGGGCACAGTTTCATCAACCGATTGCGAAGTTTCCAAAAGCGGGGGAAGACCGTTCATAAAGGTCAACCTCCGCATTTCGCGCCGACGCCAGATAAGGTATTCTTCAAGGATTGTTGGTGACCGGTGGTTTTGGCTCGACGTCTGCACAGATTGTGTCAATGATCTCACTGATATCGGACGCATAATAACGGCGCTTACTCTGAAATTCGGCCGACCTGATATATTCCGCGTGCCGGGCCACTTCGCCGTGAACAACCTCACACCAATCGTCCGATCGCATATTTTGAAGCACTTCGTCGAACGACCAAAGCATATTGGCCACGAAAAGTTCGTATTGAACCGAACGCCCCTGTTGACGGAGTTGGTCGTGGTCCGGATGGACAAGTTCGGGCCGTTCAAAAGCTTCTTGCAGGTATTGGCGAAACAGGCTTTTCGCTGTGGCTTCCCGTTGAACCGCACGATTCTCGCGGATTTGGATGTAAACCATTGCGATCCCCACAAAAGCGAAGATAGCAGCGGCCACAGTTGCAAGAGCTTCAACAAGCAATGCCAGCTCGACCATTGTCAATACGCCGATGTCATCCATGTTTCCTCCTCAGTCTTATGTGAACAGGTTTTGAGCCTCCCACGAGATCGATGCGACGGTTTTCTGGTGGTGTTCTGAGTCATAGGCCGTTATGGCACTAACAGTAAATATGAAGCGAGGGGCTTGTTATGGATTATATCTTGCAATTGTTGGCGGATCCGGCGGCTTGGGCCGCCCTTGCCACTCTGGTGGCCATGGAAGTGGTCCTTGGCATTGACAATCTCATCTTCATTTCAATTCTGACCAACCGACTGCCGGAACATCAGCGCTCAGGTGCACGCCGTATTGGGATTTCTGCCGCGCTTATCTTGCGTCTTGTTTTGTTGGGCACGGTTGCCATCATCGTGCAATTGACCGATCCCATTTTAGGAATTCTCGGCAAAGCATTCTCTTGGCGCGATCTAATTTTGATCGCCGGCGGTTTGTTTCTGGTCTGGAAAGCCACCAAAGAGATTCATCACAATGTGGATCCGGATATCGGCGAGGAGATTTCAACGACTGAGGCTGTGGCGACAAATGCCACTGCGGTGATTGCTCAGATTCTTTTGCTCGATCTTGTCTTTTCCATTGACTCTATCGTCACGGCCGTTGGCATGACGGAGCATATTCCGATTATGGTGGTGGCCGTCGTCGTTGCGGTGACCTGCATGCTGCTCGCCGCTGATCCTTTATCGAATTTTATCGAAGCCAATCCGACCATCGTGATGTTGGCGCTGGGCTTCTTGCTGATGATCGGTACCGTCTTGATTGCCGACGGCTTCGGCGTGCATGTGCCCAAAGGCTACATCTATGCGGCCATGGCTTTTTCGGCTTTGGTCGAAGGGCTCAATATGCTGTCCCGGCGCGCGCGGCGAAAACGCCGGGCGGCAGAGGCGGGCGCTTAGTGAGGCCTACCGAGTATCAAAGTCTGAACACAATTCGAAAGTAGCCTAACTTTCGTCTGACGCCATGCAGTTAGCGATTGTATGGAGATTGAGGGATGAGGGCACTTTGCTACACACAGCTTCTGGCCGTGGCCGTTTTTCTGTTGATTACAGCTTTGTTCACAGAAGATATCTTGGCGCCGACCACCGTTGTGGCATCCGACAAGTTGGACTGTCAGATCTTTGCCACTGCGTTACCCGAAATCAGAAAAGCGCTTCGTCCCAGAGCCGTCGCGGCCGAACGCGCAAATCTCGTTTTGCCTGTCAATAAAACAATAGCGGGGGCGCGGTTTGGTGCCGCTTCCGAGAACGTGTCTCAATTGCCAAATCTCGGTGCATGCGCATTTGCAGAGGATCTTGGTATCGACATCGTGGACTCGCCCGAAACATATAGCTTCACTCTGAACTTCACGCGTATCGTCTATATGCCAGAAAACAAATCTGCGAGTTTCACGTTTTATTGGCAAGCACCTAATATTCAGGGCAAGGCCTACCAAGTAAATCTGCAGGTGATTGACGATTTTGAATGGCGTGTTGTCAGCGTGGATCGCGCCTGGGTTATCTGAAAGATACGATAGCTGCAACTAAAGCCGAACCGCTCATCCATGCGGTTGCTACGACCATCAAATACTTGCAAATAGATATTTTCCTATTTAGGATAATATCTATGACTGAGCCATTCAAAGCCCTGGCGTCCGAGCCGCGGCGCCGGATCCTGAATTATCTGACCGGCGGTCCGATGACGGTTGGCGAGATCGGCGAGAAGTTCGATATGGCGCTGCCGTCGATCTCGAAACATCTGTCGGTTTTGAAAGAGGCAGGCTTGGTGCATGAGCAAAAGCGAGGGCAGTTTGTTCTCTACAGCATCGCTTCGGATAACCTTATCAATTCTCTCTACAGTTTTCTGACGCCTTTTTGCCCAGATGCGCGGCGCATTTCGGCGGAGCGTCGGCGAAAGAAGAAACCAAAATGACTCTGTCACCATCGACACAGAGTTTCATAGATTTTTTTGCGGAATTGGGACCGCGATGGGGATTGCCGTCTGAGGCCTGCCGGGTGCACGCATTTTTATACTTGTCGGACTCACCATTGACGCAAAGCGAGCTGAGGTCGGCTTTGTCCTTAACCCCGGAAGACCTGAGCGAAGCCATTCGCTTCCTTAAAGAGTATCAAATGGTCGAGGAATCCGGGGCGAGCCATTGGCTGACCAGTGGAGATCCCTGGGATCTCATGCTGGCCGGGTTGGAGCATAGAAAAAATCGTGAACTGCCAAATGCACTCCAGGTGTTGCGCGAGTGTGATCGGCAAGCGACCGAAAATGCAGCTGAGTCAGATTATACGGCCGGCCAGATCAAAAAGATGCTGTCTCTTGTTGAAGACCTGGCGGCCATCGACATGCAGTCGAAAAGTATTTCACCGACATTGATTAAGGGAGTCTTGAGTTTATCGGGGCGCGCCGCGCGATTTTTGGAACAAACCACTGGACCGAGGGGAGGCAAAGAATGAACATCGCTGTGCCCAAGAACTCTGAAGCCTTTAAGGTCAACTCTCTGACTCATTTGGATACGGCGAGTGCCGTTGAGGGCACGGTCAAGTGGGATCCGGCACGCTCGCTTTGGAATGGCTCAATGCTAATCCTTGCTATTGTTTTGGCGCCTTTGTACTTCACATGGGGCGCCTTCGCCGTCTTTCTCTTGACCTCGGCGATTACACTATGCGCCGGACATTCGGTCGGGTTTCACCGTCGCTTGATTCACCGCAGTTTTGATTGCCCAAAATGGCTTGAGCGCATTTTGGTTTGGTTCGGTACGGCGGTCGGAATGGGCGGTCCCCTATGGACCATAAGGCTTCATGACAGCCGTGATTGGGCCCAAAGGCAGCCGGACTGCCATGCGTTCCTGCGACACGAGCATGCACTTTGGTTGGATGGCCTGCTGTATTTGCACGGCCGATTGGAGCTGAAAAACCCGCCCGGCTTTGAACCAGGTCCCGGGATAGGTGACGACCCTTTTTATATTTTTCTCGACCGAACTTGGATGCTGCATCAAATCCCCATTGCAGCGGTGCTTTTCTTAATAGGTGGATTGCCATGGGTTGTTTGGGGTGTTTTTGTTCGCGTTGCCGCATGCACCACCATGCATTGGTTCATCTCTTACTTTGCCCATACACGCGGGCCCCAAGATTGGATCGTCGACGGTGCCGTGATTCAAGCACATAACGTTCCCTTGATGGCCATTCCAACAATGGGTGAGAGTTGGCACAGCAACCACCATGCGTTCCCAAGTTCGGCACGTCATGGTCTCTATCCGGGACAGGTGGATTTGGGTTGGCACTTCATTCAGCTTTTGGAACTTTTCGGCTTGGCTTCGAACATTAAGGTTCCCGCCAAGTTACCGCCAAGACCGGGAATCAGTCCGGTGACCGGCCGCGCAATGTCGATAGCTGCAGAGGGGCAATCAGAAATATGCGCGCAAAAAAAATTCAACCGATGAGGCGGGCGTTGATGCCGACAGTTAGAGAGGCGCTGGCGGAGTTTAGGAACCGCAACAATCTTGATCCTCACTCGAGCCGAGCTTCTAAGTGGAGACTTAAGTTCGGCCCCATTACAATTCGATTGCCGAATTTCAGATGGCGTCAAAAAGCCATCTTAAAACACGACTTGCATCATCTCATCACAGGCTATCCCTGTTCCATCACAGGCGAGTGTCAAATGGCCACCTGGGAATTTGCAGCCGGACGATACCCGCATCCTGCATCAACGGCTTTTTGTTTGCCGCTCGTGATTTTAGGTTGGTGCTTGGCGCCAGGAGCAATTTGGGCCGCGTTTCAATCAGGCAGGAGAGGGAGAAGTCTTTATGGGGCAGGGTCAGACGAGATGTTGTTGGAACAGGAGTTTAAAACACTGAAGACCGATACGCTCAGTATTCGCGGCGGCGAGCGGCGTCCGGCGGAAGTTTTAGGGTTTTTAGTCTTATTGGTCTTCTCTGCGCTTATCACATTCACGCCTCTGCTTTTGATAGGGGCGGTTTTGTTGTGATCTCGTGGGCAAGCGCTAACGTCCAATATTTTGGCGGAAGGTGGCGAGCACATCGACGGCTTTTAGAATGTCCTGTGTGGTCAGACCGTCGGCCACGGTGGCCGTCCAATCCCGTTCCCGGTTACGCAAGGTATGGAGTGCTCTCCGGCCTTTTTGGGTGAGATGGATCAGCCTCGCCCGTTTATGATCCGGATTGTCGGCCCAAGAGATAAAGTCTTTTTCTTCGCAGGCGTCGGCGAAGCGTTGCACGGTTTGCGGTTTGAGATCCATGCGCCGGGCAAGGTCTGCCACGGAGAGGGGCCGGTCGGCATTGGCCACATAGCTCAAGAACGTCCAACGGGAGCTGGTGAGCCCAAAATCCTCAGCCAGATGATCGCCCTGCAACTGCAGTTTGGGCCCGATCCGGAGGCTTTCCACCACCAATCTCAATAAGGCGTCCGCTTTGGTCATTTGCGCCATGGGTAGTCCTTTCCGATTCACCGTGGTCACTTTGCCATATTGCCAGCAAGAGATCAAGTTGACAGCATGCTGTTAAAAAGATAGCCTGGGGCTTCACATTGACGAGTTTGAGTGAGGCAATTCCATGTCCGACCCCTTGAAGATCCTCTGTTTGATCGGTTCGCCGCGTAATGAAGAGAGCTACACGTACAAAGTGGTGCGCAAAATCGAAGAGCAGATGGATAAGATTCAGCCGACTGAGGTGGAATATGTCTTCATTCAGAAAGTGAATGTTCCATTCTGCGATGGTTGCCTCACATGCGTCTCCATCGGCGAACACGTTTGCCCGCAGTTTGATAAAGTGGGTCCCATTGCGGCCAAGATGGATCAGGCGGATGGCATCATCTTGAGTGCGCCGGTCCACACATTCGCTGTGACCGGCCTCATGAAGAACTTCGTCGAATATTTTATGTATAAGCGTAACCGCCCGAGTTTCTTTGGAAAAAAAGCGTTGGTGACGGCCACAGCCTCCGGTGGCGGGCATAAGAATGTCATGGAATTTTTGGAAGGCACTGCCACGGCTTGGGGCTGCGACGTGGTGGGGCGCATGGGAGTCTCAAGCGCTCAAATGAAAAAGGAGCGTTATCAGAAGTTGGTGGACGAGAACGCCGCGGAACTCGCGGAGACCTTCATCAAAGAAATCCGAAAGGGCGAGTTGGGCTCGCCGAAATTCCGTCATTTGATGAACTTCCGCGCCATGCAGCATATGACCCGCAACCAAAAGGACAGCGTGAATTACCGCTATTGGGAAGAACGTGATTGGCTGGACAAGGAATATTATACGGACGTGCCGATCAACCCGATCGCGCGGGCCATGGCCGGTTACATCGCCGGAAAAATGCGCAAATCCACACGCAAAGGAAATAGCAAGCCGATCCGGTAGCGGTGTATCCTTTGCGTTGCATTCAATGGATGCATGGTCGATGATGCTCTGCGGAAGTGGAGCACAGTATGACGCAGTTGAGATCGAATCTTTTAAGGCTGACTTTGGTCGTCCTGGTGATCGCCTTGGCTTGGCACGGGATTGCGGGGCTCGGCACGCGATTTGGATTATGGGACCTGGGGTTCGGTCTTGGCACCATGTCGCGGGAATGGGCGCCTTATGTTTTTTATAGCGCCATGGGCTTGGGCGCACTGACCATTGTGCTGAACCTTGTGATCCAGCCACGCGGTGTGATCGCCATTTTAATTGGCGTCTTGGCGATTGCGCTTCCCTATGCCGTTAAGACAGAGACGGATTCCGTTTGGGCCTCCGCACGAACATTGCCCTTCATCCATGACGTGACCACTGACCGGGAAGACCCGCCCATGTTCACAGATGCCATCATGGCCTTGCGGAATGCATCTCAGTCGAACCCAGCAGATTATATTGGCAAACGCACGCGCAGTCGTGACGGATCGGAAGGCGATCTCGTTTCGGACCTTCAAGCTGCCGGCTATCCGGATATTGTCCCGATGCAAAGTGAGATGTCGCGGGACGAGGCCTATCAAGCGGCATTAGACGCAGCGCAGTCCTTTGGCTGGGAGATTGTCACAAATGATAGCGATGCCGGCATCATCGAAGCGACTGACACAACATTCTGGTACGGCTTTAAAGACGATGTCATCATTCGTGTGAGATCCGCAGATAGCGGAAGCGTTATTGATATGCGATCTTTGTCTCGGATCGGCGGTTCGGATTTGGGTAAGAATGCGGATCGTATTCGGGCGTTTCGCGATGAGATTGAGTGATTGAGCGCGTTTTTGATATTTTCAAGGGCGCGCGGTTCTCATTCTTCGCTTCGCAATGCCCCAAACTTGACCGATCACCATCGCCGCGATGATCAAGATGATAAGGATCACAAACCCGGTCGATCGCTGCGAAATCAACTGGTAAGAAATGCCGTGAAATAGGGTCAACAAGATGGCCGGGTAAGCCCATCTTTGCAAGCTCTTCCAGCGCTTGGCTTTGAGGGATGAAAAGGCACGGTCGCTGGACAGGGCCAACAGCATGACAAAAATCAGCGTTGCGGCAAGACCCGTTAAATTCATAATTCCGAAAAAATCAAAGCGCAGTGCGCCGAAGCTTCCGTCGCTATTGCGGTAGAAGAACATGTCCCAAGCCGATAAAGGCCCGAAATTGATCAATAGGCTGAGTACCGAATGGGCAATTGCAGTGATTGCCCCCCAAATGCCGATATCGCGCCGCAAATAGGATTGCACGGGTGGTTGTTTACCCCTGATGACGGAATAGGGGCCTATCAACAAGGTGGCCGTCAAAAACAAGACAGACACATAGGCCGTTCCCAGCGTCAGGGAGACAATCACATCCGGTGGCCCGCCCATGACTCGATTTTCGCCTGTTGCCTGTGACCATGGGATTGCGACCGCCGTTCCCAAGACAGCAAGTGCGAAGAGCACAAGGTGTCGAATTGTGCGTTCCCGTCCAAGCGTAATCATAAGTGCGAGCCTCATATTTTCGAATTTAACTATTCACCGCGTTTGCAGTGCACGGATAGGGTCGAGCTGTGCCGCGCGCAAAGCCGGTAAGGCGGCGAACAGAAGATTCAATCCAATGGCAACCATCACGGCGATGATTGTGGCTGTTGCGTTGACGGTGTGCGGGAGGTTATTCCATTGGCTGATCCAATCGGAAAGAACCCAGCCGAATCCAACTCCTAAGGCCACGCCGAAGAGAGACAGAGAAAACGCCTCGCAGGAAAACTGCCAAAAGATGTCGTTCGATGTGGCGCCGATGGCACGGCGCGTTCCGATTTCCATGATCCGATTACGAACGCCGATCCAAGCTGTCGCCAGAATGCCGAGGCCCGCCATCACAATGGAGCCGATACCAATGGCCGTAACCATCAAGCCAAGTTGGTCTGCAGCAGCTAGTTGCGTGTCAATCAGCTCCCGCTGACTCTGCACTTGAAAATCGTCAGGCCTGTTTGCGCTTGATCTGTTCCGTTGCCGCATCAGATCCGTGATCACCGATTCAGCTGCCGGGATATCTTTGATGTCCGGTATTTCGAAAAGCAGCGCATCATAGTAATCCAGATTGCCTAAGCGCCGCATGGCTGAGCTCAAAGGAATGTAGACACGGTCATCTTCGTTTGTGTTATCCAGGCCTGATCCACGTTCTTCCAGTACGCCGATGACTTCAAATGGGACGCGGTTGATAAACAAACGCTCACCGACTGGATTCGAATTCTCAAACAAATCCCGTGCAATGTTGTAGCCGATCAGAGCAACCCGGGCGGTTCGCTTCACGTCGCTCGGCCCAAAATAATTGCCGTGAAGAAGATTCCACGATTTCATTTGGAAGAAAGCGGGTTCGACCCCGCTGACTAGCCCTGATTTAGAGAGAAATCCTGCCTTCAAGCGTTGGGGATTGGTGACGATGGCGGAAGAGGGCACGTCACCTAGCAGTTCCTTCTCGATGGCACGGTAGTCGGCTTCATCGAGAGTGGTCACGATAGACCCGGTTCGTTCCCGGCCCGCGACGGCGCGACTTTGTTTCGCTGAGACGGTGACAACATGGGTGCCTAATTTTTCAATCTGCATCAGAATCTCTTGCCGGCCACTGGAGGCATAATTGACGGCAGTCAACGCGCCGGTGAGGCCGAGTGCTGCACATAAGATTGTGAGAAGGGACGTGAGTCTGGCGCGCATCACAGCGCGGATAGAATGGTGAACGAGATTTGAGTAGAAGGATGTAGATCTCAAGAGCGCAAGGCCTCAATAGGATCGGTATTGGCTGCCTTCCATGCCGGTTGAATGCCGAAGATCAGACCGATTCCGATGGAAATCAAGACAGCACTGCTGACGGTCCCCCACAAAATGACTGGGGTGATATCTTGCATGGCCGCTGCCAAAGCACCGCCAGTCAATCCAAGGATGACACCGATGACACCGCCAATGAGCGATATGATGATGGCTTCAAGCAAGAATTGCCAGAGGATATCGATTCTTGTGGCGCCGATGGCACGCCGCACGCCGATTTCATTGCGGCGCTCGGCAACTGAGATCAACATAAGGCTCATAATCACGACGCCGCCGATCAGCGTGGCCACAATCGAAACACCTGACAACACCAAACTGAGCGTGTCGCGCACCTCGGCGACTTCTTCAGCACTGGCTCTTGGACTGCTGATGGTAAAATCGTCAACGGCTTGGTCCGCCAATTTATGGCGTTCGCGCAAGATGCTGCGTACTTCCTCGACGCCGGTCTCGGGATTTTCCATGTCCTTGAGCTGCAAATTGATGGTGGTCAGATAATCGCGGTTAAAAAGACGCTTTGACGCGGTGGTGACGGGAATAAAAACAATACCATCAAGGCTGCTGCCACCAGGCCCAGCACCTCGGGTCTCCAGGACGCCTTTGACTTGAAAGGGGACGTTGCCGATACGGATCTGTTGTCCGATCGGGTCTTCGTCGTCAAACAGGTCCCGTTGAATATCGGGGCCTATCACAGCCACTCGGGCAAGGGACGCGACATCGTCTGCGGTGATTTCATCGCCGGCATCAATGAAATAGCTGCGCATCTCCAGCCAATTCTCAGAAACGCCATAGATGGCCGCCGCTGTGATATTGTTGGCGCGCTTCACATCAATATCAAATGCGTTTTGCGTGAGCGCCACCTGTGCGATGGTTGTGGCCTCGTCTTTCAATGCCTGCGCGTCTTCGAAAGATAGGCTGGGCTCCACGGTGGTCAAGGACGGCATGCCGCGTGTTTTGCTGCTTCCCGGGACAACATTGATAATATTATAGGTGCCGACCATGCGCTTAAATCGCTTGAGGGTTTCTTGCTTGGTGGCTTCGCCAACGGACGACATGGTGGTGAGCGAGGCGATGCCGATGGCGACGCCCAACATCATCAAAATGGTGCGCAGACGATTGCGAGTTACCATTCTGGCCGCAATGTTCAGAGTCAGAAGGTGCTTTTTCATGTCATGCGCTCCGGTAGTCTAGCCTGTACTCTCGAGGGCAATCTTGTCCGCATTTGTGTCGGCGATGCGGCCGTCTTTGATCATGAGGGTCCGGCGGGCAAAAGAAGCCGTTTCCTCATCATGGGTGACAAGAATAATCGTCTTTCCCTCTTCATTGAGGGACGTCAGAAGTTCCATCACCGATTGCCCGGCGATCGAATCTAGATTTCCCGTCGGCTCGTCAGCCAGGATAAGATCTGGATCGTTCATCAAAGCACGCGCGATCGCGACTCTTTGCTGTTCGCCGCCGGAAAGCTCCGTCGAAAAATGATCTGATCTTTGGTCGAGCCCGACCCGCGACAGCAAAGACAAAGCTTTGGTCCGGTCCAGTTCCCGTTCTGCATAGAGAGCCGGAAGCTCCACATTTTCCGCAACAGTCGTACGAGGTAGCAAATTGAAAGATTGAAAAACAAAACCAATTTTTTGACTGCGTAATTTAGATCGCTCTTCGTCTGAAAATTTGGAGACGTCTTCTCCGTCGAGCAAGAATGTTCCACTGGTTGGCGTATCCAGACACCCGAGTATATTAAGCAGTGATGATTTGCCGGATCCTGAGGCTCCGCGAATAGTGACAAATTCCCCGGGTTCGATAGAAAAAGACACGTCAACCAAAGCGTTGACGGCCGAGCCGTCGCCTCGGTGATAGGTCTTCGCAATGTGATCCATTTTTATCATGACGTCCCCTAGGAGCCTGTTGAATTCTCACCCGTTGCCGCAGGCAATAGGATCTCGTCTTGTTCGTTGATGCCTTGACGAATCTCCGTCCCAAGGGCCGTACGTGTGCCCAATTTGACGGATCTCCTGATGAGTTCGCCATCGCGCCTGATCTGAACGAAACGATCAAAACCGTCTCTTTGAATGGCGCCATTCGGAATAACCAGCGCATCGCGTTCGGCGGTTTCGATGGAGACATTTGCCGTCATATCCGGTCTTAGTTGTGTAAAGGGCGGTGTGACATCAATCATCACCTCGAAATTCACCACACCGGAAATGATGGTGCCGGTCGGCGCTATCTGTGTGACCGTCCCTTCAAACTCTGTTGTCGGATAACTCTCGACGGTAAATCGAACCGGGTTTCCTGGGCCGACATCGCCGATATCTGTTTCGTCCACAAGCGCAATCAATTCCAGCTCATCATTGTTCACGATGGTGACAAAGGTCGGTGTAGCGAAAGAGGCCGCAACCGTTTCACCTTCTTGGGTTGAGACGGATGCAATCGTGCCGGAGATCGGCGCTCTGATTTCTGCATAAGCCAAATCGGCTTTGACCACGTCCGCATCGCGTTTGGCTTTTTCCAGGCGCGCTTCAGCCTCTGCGCGTTCCAACGTCAGATCCTCTACGTCGCTTTTGGCGACGATACCTCGCGTATCCAATTTCTGGGCGCGGTCCAGTTGAGCTGTGACGCTGGCAACTTCTTGCTCCAAAACCCTGACTTGCGCGAGTGATTGATTGAGGCGTGCCTGCAAGGCACGGGAGTCGATCACAGCGATAATGTCACCTTTTTCGATTCTGCTACCCACTGTGACATTCAGTTGCTCAACAATGCCGGACATTTGCGAGCCGACACGCACTTCGGCGCCCACCCTGGGCCGGATTGCGCCCGTCGCGAGAACGGTCGACTTTACTTTCTGCCGGCTTGGCGTGACGATCGAACCATCCGATAATTCCTCTGAGCCGTCCGTCAAAAGACTAAACCCAAAAAAACCACCGGAACCGACGGCTGTGGCCAACCCTAAGGCCAGTATGATGATGCTTGGTTTCATTCGACCTTATCGTAAACCATAATCATGGTCGGCCGGTTTTCTCGTTCCATTTCGACCGTCAGGGTTTGTCCATCTTCCGACATTGATCTTGTTTCGGTCCTCACGACTTCTGTCCCAGCGATCGCGCCCTCATTGGTCCAAGTTGTAATGAGTTTGCCGTCGTCCAGTGCGGTTACCGTTTTACTTGGGTCGCCCATCGCAGCGAAGTTTTCCATCTCTTGCCCAGACAAGTCATAGGTCACCGTGCGTGTGGTCGTCTCCCCACGGAAAACATCTGTGTAGTCGAATGTAATGGCGGATTCCGATTGTGTGGCGACGATGGTTTCTTTCACGGCGGCCACCATGCCCAAATTCTGGCCTTTACGGGGGTTCAGCTCAAAGGTGCCGCTGAAATCGGGTGCATCCTGCGCCCAGGCGCTGCCGACCATAAAGAGTGCAGCGGCGAAACCAAGTAGGGCCTTTTTCATCGTCATTCTCCATCGCTGATAGTGAAATATTGCGCACATTAAATGTGCATACAGTCTTGTATGCAAGAAAAATATGCATCATAGTGCCAACATGTCGCAAACACTGAAAAAACCGCGGGCTCCGAACAAAATCCGCCGCGTGAAAGCCGCGGAACAGGACAATGAATATCGCCGGAAGTTGATCGAAGTGGGCGCGCGGCTGTTTGTGCAAAAGGGCATGGCCGAGGTCAGCGTGGAAGATCTGATCAAAGAGGCTGGTGTCTCAAGGGCGACCTATTACGGGCTCTATGCCAATAAGGATGAATTGGCCGCAGATATCGTCATGCCTGTTTTCAAAGACGGCAGTGATTGGATGTCGGAATTGCTAACACACGAGCCTGCCAAGATTGCCGACGGACTGGCCGACGTCTATTTGGCGCTTTGGGACAAGCATCAAGACGCAGTCATTTTTTCCGGCGCCTTCGGCAAATCTGTATTTCCCTATATGGCCGAGTCTCACAATCAATTCAGTCAGGTTTTGTTGAAACTTTTGCAAGTCCTTTGCGAAAATAGTTTCTTGCGCAATGACGATGTAAAATTGACCTACATGGTGCTTGCCAAAACGGGTATGCCTCTTTTGCGCCTGTATGCGGATCACCCGGATCTCAAGAAACACTATCGCGCGTCTATTAAGGCGTTGATCTTTCGCGACTAAATAAAGCCCTTGCATTTGCTCATGTTGGGCAGAGAATGGCATCTTGTTTGCCGCTCCGTTTTTGGATGAGGTGCGAAGGCAAAAAGTGAGTTGGGAAAAAGTATGTTTGTGAGACTATACAGCGCATTTTTCGCGAGCTTCATGGTTCTGGTGTCTTCCGCGTCCTATAGCGCGGATCAATGGGATTGGTCGCAATACCCTGATTTTGATGAATTGCGTCAGGAAATTGGCTGGAGTGATGACTTCTCCAAACGATGTGAGTTCAATCGGCCCCTTCGCGAGATGCAAGAAAAACTGACCACAGAAGACTGGCAAGGCGCTGCTGAACTCGGCGCGCCATGGCTGCAATCCTGTCCCATCGATATTGGTATTCATTTCTATATGGGCGTCGCTTTGTCGGAATCGGGGCAAGAGGCGTCGGGCGAACATCATCTCCAATGGATGAAGGGCTTGATGGATTCCATCGTGGCCAGCGGGGACGGCGAAACGCCGCAGACACCTTTTGTCGTGATCTCGGTCAATGAAGAATACGACTATCTCAACATGGTCGGTCTGCGTCCGACCAATCAATCGCTTGTTCAAGGCAAAACACTGGTCGATGCTATGACGGCGGTGAACAGGGAGGGCCGTGAGTTTACGGTCTATTTCTCTCCTGGGGCCCATTTTGCACGGCTCGAGAAAATCGTCGATGAGATGGAGATGCAGATGAAGGAATAGATTCGTGCGATCTTTCCTCCAGATGGTTGTCCGGAATGTGACGAAAGCTCTATGACGGTGGCTCGGACTAAAATTGGTTTTGGCGGGGGCTGCCATTGGTGTACCGAGGCAGTGTTCCAAGCGCTGAAAGGTGTGGTGGACGTCGATCAAGGGTTTATCTGTTCGGACGCACCGGCGGATAGCTGGTCCGAAGCAGTGGTCGTTCATTACGATCCTGCGGTCATCGATTTATTCATTCTGATGGAGGTGCATTCGCGCACCCATGCGGCGACCAAGCGTCACTCCATGCGCAGCAAATATCGCAGCGCGATCTACGCATTCGACGAAGATCAGGCAAAAACGGCGGCCTCAAATTTGCGGAGCCTACAAAAGGAGTTCGACGAGCCATTGGTGACGGAGGTGCTGACTTTTCGCGACTTCAAGGCCTCCGACGAACGTTTTCACGATTATTATCTGTCCAATCCGGACCGCCCATTTTGCAAAACCTATATTGACCCCAAACTGGATCTCATCCGGCGTAACTTTGCCTCGCAAGTTTCGGTTTAATCTGCACGCAACCGAAAGCCGGAAATAAAGTCGAGCACTTTCTGTTCCGGCATTTCGCAGGGTTTTAGCAAGGGTGCCTGGTCATTCAAGAGATAGAGATTACAGCTGATGTGGTCCGTGCCGCCTAGCTCTTCCGCATAGAGTTTCCGGCGTTTTCCGTCCCGGGAAACGTCAATACGCATGCCGTAAGTCCGATCGCGAAACATGACTTTGTAATAGCCCGCGTCGAGGTCTAGGAAAGGTCGCAACGTCTGACGGTCCGTCATGGCGCCGTTGCTTTTCGGCGCTCAAGCCAAAGGGCGGCACTCATCAAGATGAGTGTGACCAGGTGAAAGCCGACAAGGGTGTCAAGATAACCTGCTTCTTCGGGAGACGGCGCGAAGGCGTCCGGGACATCCAAGATCCAATCCCGCAACACTGTGTAGAGGATCACTTGAGATAGGGCTGCGACGTAAAAGGCGATCAGTCCAAATATTTGTCCGAACAACAGGCCTGCGACCACGGTCACATCTAAGATCAAATAGACCACATCCAGCACTTGCCATTTGACCGGCGCTTGCATCCAGTCAAAACCGGTCAAGCTCAACATGTTGAGTACGTGCACAAGAGCGCCATAGGCATAAAAGGCAGCAACGACATAAAGGATGACCCGAGTAAACAATCCGTATGATTTGAGATTGGCCGTCATGTCATTGGCTTGAGCAGTCTTAAACAGAAATCTGCAACAGCTTTTGGCCCAACAGGCGCCCGAAGGTGAGAGCAGGCGTCACCAACATTCCGCCGCAATAGGATTGGCCCATAAAGGCGGCGGAGCCCAAAACTTCACCGGCCGCATACAAGTTGGGGATGGGAGTTCCATCTTCACGGATGACGTGGAGGTCTTTGTCGACCGCAAGCCCCGCAAAACCTGTGAGCAGCCAGCTATTGAGCCGAATGGCGTAATAGGGGCCCTCTGCGATGGGCAGCGGCATATGTGTCCGGCCCAATTCATCCTTGCTTTCACCTGCTTGTGCTTTATTGAAGTTGGCGATTGTTTGGGTCAATCCCGCACCGTCGATCCCGGCGCTATCGGCCAAAGCGTCCAGCGTGTCTGCTTTATAAAACATCGGCATGCCGTCAAAAGCTTCGGTAACCTCTTCGCGAGTCCAGCCCAGAACGACGGGTGTCGCTTGTTTGAGAATGGCGTCGTCGAAGACCAGCCAGCACTCTTCATTTTCGATTTCCAAAAGAGCAAGCTCATGATCCGTATGGGTCAGCGTATCTTCTTTCATGAATCGCTTACCGTTTGCATCCACGTAAATTTCCCAAGGCAACCGTTCCAGCGGATTGTTGCGGGCCATGGCCGTCATGGGACTGGGATAATTGTCATCGCCCAAAATGGCCCCGAACAAGGGCAGGTGATGTTCTCCGCCGCGAATGTAACCACCTGCCGCTTCACCGATGGTGAGCCCGGCGCCTTGGCTATAAGGATAAGAAGAGTCGCTGTAATCCACAGCACCTTCGAGGCGCTCAAACATTTCCGGATTGGAAGCGTAGCCGCCGGAGGTGATGACCGTTTGCCGCCCCAAAAATTCTGACGTTGAGCCGTCTTCGTTTTTAACTGTTACGCCCCGCACGGCGCCGTCCTCGTCTTGGATGAGACCAGTGACTTCGCTGCGCGTTTTTGCGGTGACTTGGCCGCTGTCGAGGTGCGGCTGCAATTGTTTTTCCAACACTTCGAGGATGGAGATACCGCCGTCGGCGCCCCAGGCATAGCGGGCGTAGGAATAAGGATCGTGCACCACGCCTTTCACCGGATGTTCCGGCAGGACCTCCAGCCCGTTATCCGTGAGCCAATCAAATGTTTCTGCGGCATTGAATACAGCAAGCTCGACAATTTCAGGGACAGCGGTGTTGTTGCTGAGGCGCATGATATCGTCAAAATGGGATTGGGGCGTGTCGCCGGTGATGCCTTTCGATTTTTGCAACTTGGTGCCCGCCGCACTCATCTGGCCGGTGGACAGAAACAACGTACCGCCCAATTGAGCTGCAATCTCGATAATCAAGACCTTGGCGTTGCGCTCGGCCGCAAAGATCGCAGTCGGCAATCCCGCATTGCCGCCGCCGATGATGATCACATCCCAGAGCTCTTCTTGGGCGGAGGCTTTGGTCCCGAGCCCCGCAGTCAAGGCGCCCGCGCTCAACGATTTTAGGAAGCCGCGCTTGGTGAGTTTCGGCGTGAAAGCGTGCAACAGAAGGTTTTTGAGACTCATGGGACAGCATCCTTAAAGTGGAATTCATGTGAGATCTTAAAGCCAAGCCTCAACTCTGGCCACCCCAATGCGTTCGCCCAACTCTACCAAGGCAACAACTCTCCGTTGGAATGCCAGAAGGTGCCGCTATTGCTGAGATTGAGGTCATCAATCCGCGCTGCGAGTTGTTTGGCCGCCTGATCTGGTGTCAAATCACCTTTGCCGCCGATCATTTCGGTGCCGACAAGGCCAGGATGCAAGATAGCAACGGCAATCCCTCTCGGTTGCAAATCCAGCGCCAAAGATTTGCCTGCCGCGTTGAGTGCGGCTTTGGACATGCGATAGCCGTAGGATCCACCGCTGCCATTGTCTGCAATGGACCCCATGCGGCTGGTGATAATGCCTACTTTGGCGCCACCGGCTAAGTTATCGAGCAGACCTTCGGTCACGCGCAAAGCGCCCACGGCATTCACTTGGAATTGTTGTTCCAGAATATCAAAATCAATCTGCCCCAGTTTTTGATTGATCAAAATGCCCGCATTGTTGATCAAAATATCGATGGATGTACCGGACACCTGATCAAACAGCGACCGGCAATCTTCTGCCTTGCCGATATCGATGCCGTCGATCACAACGTCTGCTGTTTGTTCCAGCTCTGGCGAGGATGTGCGGCAGACACCGTAAACGGCCGACCCTTGCACTTTATAGTGACGGCATAAGGCCAGGCCGATACCACGATTGGCACCGGTGACGAGAACTGTAGAGCTCATGATACCTCCTGAAAGCAACGCTGACGGAAAAAGTGCGCGGCAGATCAGGACAATAATCGCTGGGCAGTGTGCTTGTGAACCCTAGATTTTCTAAAGCCCGATGCGCAATCCAGCTGTGATGCGATTGCGGGTTTCCTCGTCACCATATTCACCATCGTAACCCACAAAGGCTGTGACCCGGTCGTCGAACAAAGCATCGAGGCCTACGCCGAATGTGGTGTAGCCTTCGTCCTTGTCTTCGATGGTTGCACTTTGCATCGTGCCGCTGAAGAAGGTGACGTCCACCGCATCGTCGCCGCCGGCCCATTGTTCCAAATAGCCAAGGCTCGCCCTGGGCGTGAAGATGGTATTGCCATTCGTGAACGTGCCGGTCAATTCGACGGACGGGCCGAAGCGGAATGTGTCGGTATCCAAACTGCCGAAGGTCACATTGGAGCTGTCCGTATAACCGTCTTGGCTCTGATGAATATAAAGAGCGTTCAAATTCAACCGCGAGGTCCATTTGGGCGAGAGGCCCACATCCCAGCCGCCCTTAGCATGAGCACCGTAGCTCATACCGTCGGTTTCAGCGGTGACATTGGTGGTCACCCCTGCAAAGGAGACCGGGCGGTTGAGGTCTTTATCTTGAGTGCCCACCTGGGCGCCGAATGTCAGGTGGAACGCGTTTTTATCGTAATGTCCGTAAACACCGGCATAGAGACCTTGTATATCCACGTCGCCGGTTCTGAGGTTGATGTCTACATCGGATTCCGTATAGCCCAGTGCGCCGCCGAGACGAAGCGTGTCATTCACTTCGCCATCCATACCGATCACCGTGCCCCAGATCTCCTGGTCAAATCCTGCGAAGTTGGCACTGTTGTCGCGCTCATTAAATTCGTGAATGCCTTTGGCCCAAAAACGCCGTTCCGGGCCCACAAAGAATGTGCCCAAACCCGGTGCCGCCATGGCCTCCTGGAAGGCGAAACCGTCTTCCACCCCGGCTTGATTGCCGATATCCGCGGCGGCGGGTGTGACCACATTCAAGATGATTTGGCTGGTGCCGCGCAATTCGGTTGTCGCGATGAGGCCGCCCGGTTCAATATTTTGGAAATTGGCATTGATGGTGCCGCCCGCATCAATGATCACTTGATCGACCACGTCAATGCCGGCCCCTAGCGGAATCACATTCACGGTCGAGCTTGGGTCAATGGTGACATTTCCAGTGACATTCAATAGATCGGCGGTGCTGCCTTCGACCTCAACATCAAAGAAAGATCCCGGGCCCAAGGCGACGTCGCCCGTAATATTCAACACACCGATAGAATTGCCCGGTGCGATGGCGCCGCCGCTCCCAACCGTGACATTGGCGACAATATTGCCGCTGCCGGCAAGCTTGCCGCCGATGGCTGAAACGCCGGCCGGGGCGGTCAGAGTCCCGTTCATATAGAGTATGCCGGAATTGATATTGGCATCACCGAACAGGCTGGGACCTTCGACCAGTGTCAGGTCAGATGTAAGTGTCCATTCCTCGCCGTTCATGTTGAGCCGTTCAAACCCGACCAGCATATCGTCTTCGCTGCCGGTCTCGATCAAGTTGAGAACATCCCCATCATCAAGGCCCGCCTGGACTGCGCCATTTAGATTAGACCCCGTTCCCAAAGTCAGGATGTTGTCTGCTGGACTCAATTGAATGGAAGTTCCGCCGAAGCCTGTAATCGTCCCGCGATTGGTGATGCCGCCTGTAACATTTGACGTCGTATTGATGCGAATTCCAGTGACGCCGACGATATTACCTTCATTGAAAATGCCGCCGGTAACTGTTGAATTGAGGATGAAGATTCCAACGCCGGGGCCTCTAATTTCACCGCCTTGGTTGTAAATGCTTCCATTGACCTGGCTGCCAGAAACACGGATGACGCTGTCAAAGGACGTCAAAATCTCTCCGCTATTGGCGATGCCGCCTGACACGGTGCTGGTGTTGGACACGTTAATGCCAATTGAAGCCCCCTCGATCCGTCCGCGATTATCAATGCCGTTCGAGATTTGTGCGCCGTCGGTCACGGTGATGCCATTTGTACCGCCCGACACGGTGCCGTTATTGCGGATGCCGCCAACCGATGCACCTAATTGGACGAGAATGCTCTCGGATCCGGTAGCGGAAATGGTGCCTGAATTGTCGATCCCGCCGCTGACTGTTCCGATAATTACGATGCCGTTCACGGTACCGGACATCAATCCGCCATTGTCAACGGTGTCCAGCGAGGCGGATCCACTCACCGCCAAGGCAACACTGCCGGTGATTGACCCTTGGTTCGACACTCCGCCGGTCACGTTAGAGGCGGCAATGACGATTGCGGCGTTTGACTGCGCGATAACTTGACCGCCTGTTTGGTTGGCGATGCCACCGGTTAAGGTGCTACCTGAGATGTTTATACCGTTTCCTGAACCATTGCCTTGGATCAGACCGCTATTGGTCAGGCCACCGGTCACGGAGGAGGTGTTCCCAATCGCGACCCCAATGCCTGTTGCACCTGTTCCTTGAAGTGTCCCGCTGTTGTTGATTCCGTTATTGATTGCAGCGTTGTCGACAACTAAGCCTTGCACCCCCCCGGTGATGGATCCTTGGTTTGTGATGCCCCCATTAACGTCGGATGTCCGAACCAGAATTCCGGTGGATGAGCCAATAATCGTGCCGGCGCCTAGCGTGGTGCCATTTGTAATGCCGCCGCTGATTGTTGACCCGCTATTGATGTTGATTCCGATTCCGCCGCCATCGATGAGCCCTGTATTACCGATCGATGTGGCTGAGCCGGCACCGTTAAAAAGAATGCCCGTCATGCTGACGGTGACCGCGCCGCTATTTTGAACGATCCCGGCCGAGATCGGGCTGTTGACCTGAATGCCTACATTGGTGCCCGTCACCGATCCGGTATTAGTAATGGTGACATTGTCGCCGGCCACCAGAGGGGAGACCGTGTTGGTGGTGTTCGCCGCGATGGTGACATCGGCCCGCACGCTGGAGGACTGTCCGGCCGCGACCAATGCGGTGGTGCCCAACAATGCAGCCCGCGTCACTTTATATAGTGAAAATTCCATGCCCCCAGGAGCGCCCCCGCTCGATCCCATTTACCTCAATGCCCGGCTCCCCAGCCGGGCGTTAAGCAATGTTAACCAATGGGAGAGAGATCGTCCATGACAATCGCATGACGGGAAAAAACGCGACATTCCAGTATGTTAATGCATTTACCCTCTGATAGGTGCATTCCTTTAGGGTTCCGGGCAAATGAGGAGCGGAGTCGCGCCGGTGTCGGAAACAATCTCATCCATAAAGCAACCGCGGTCACAGCGTGTCTGGATTTTGTTTTTGCTGAGCCTCTTGGCCGTGGCGCTCATCTATGCCGGGCTCACACTCAGCGGTTCCGGGTTCGCCGCCGAACTCAAAGGCCAACTTGACTACCGGATTCTCAAACCTTTGGAATATCAGTTTTGGTGGTTGGTTTCGCCGAGCTTTCTGATTGTGCTGGGGCTGACACTTGGACTTCAGCGTCTCATCCCTGCTGACCCCGGTCAGCGCAATTACGGTGCCGGCTTTGTCAACGACCTTATTTGGTTCTTTTACACGGCGGTTGGCCTGGCATTCATCAATACACTGATCATCACGGCCTTGGCTGAATTTTATCAAGCAAACCTATCTTTTTTGACCTTTACAACTATTGCCGACTGGCCCGCTTGGGCCCGGTTCATTTTGGCGGTCTTGCTGTTTGATTTCATGATTTGGCTGGTTCATCTCGCCGAACACAAAATTTCCTGGCTTTGGCCGTTTCACGCCGTCCATCATGAACAGCGGGAGCTTAATTTCTTTTCCGATTTCCGGGTGCACCCGATCAGCTTTGTGTGGATGCAAAGCGCGACCGCTTTCGCCTTTTTTGTCTTTGCCATGGAAGTACCCGAAGTGGTGGCTTTCAGTATCTTCCGGGCGCTCTATTCCAAATTCTATCACGGCAATATCAAAACCAATTTGGGACCCTTGCGCTACGTTCTTGTCACCCCGCAGTCACATCGTGTCCATCATTCCTTGGCACCGGAACATCGGGACAAAAACTTCGGCTCTATGTTCAGCATTTGGGATTTTCTCTTTGGTACACAGGTGAAAGACTTTGACATTTATCCTGTCACCGGGTCGGACGATCCGTCCTTTCCCCATGAGCAGCTTGAGGTTTTGCCGGCGATGGCCGTCATGCCTTTGCGGCAAATGGTGCATCCGTTTTTGCTATTGATGCGCCGTGTCCATTCGTTTTTCGGGCGCGCAAACTTGCAAGGTCGTTCTTAAAAATCACCGCCCGCCAATAGCTTGACGGTTCAGCTCTCCTATACTTGCTTCGGCACATCGCGTGTTGCATGATCACAAAAAATTTTGTTTCAGTTCAGTTACAAGAGCGTGATCGCGCTTGACATCGGCGCAGGCAAAAATGAAAGTGCGCTTCCCTCAGATTATGTATTAAAGGATGGAACCCGTGTCACTTAGAATCAATGACCAAGCCCCAAACTTCACCGCAGAGACCACGGAAGGGAAAATCGATTTCCATGAGTGGTTGGGTGATAGCTGGGGCATTTTGTTTTCACACCCGAAAGACTATACGCCGGTTTGCACGACCGAGCTCGGCTATGTGGCCAAACTGAAATCCGAGTTTGAAAAACGCAATTGTAAAGTCATCGGTCTGAGCATCGATCCACTCGATAATCATCAAGGTTGGGCCAATGATATCGAAGAGACCCAAGGCAGCGCGGTAAACTTTCCGATGATCGCGGACACCGATCTGAAGGTTGCATTGCTCTACGATATGTTCCCCGCTGACGAGGACACCACAAAGACAGATCGCACCGCTGCGACCAATGCGACGGTGCGCACAGTCTTTATCATCGGGCCGGATAAGAATATCAAATTGATGATGATCTATCCTATGACCACCGGTCGCAACTTCGACGAAATCTTGCGTGTGCTCGATTCCATGCAATTGACCGCTAAGCATCAAGTGGCGACACCGGTCAATTGGAAAGACGGAGAAGATGTCATCATCGTGCCCGCCGTGACCGACGACATGGCCAAGGAAAAATACCCGGAGGGTTGGAAAACCTTGAAGCCGTATCTGCGTTACGTCAAACAGCCGAGCTAAGGCGAGGCAGCCCAAAATTTCGCTGAACGCCATTCCGGGTGAGCGCCTGGGATGGCGTTTGTTTTGCAAAGTTGCCGCGGCCTCAGAATCCGGCTTAAATAGGATTTCTTGTTATGTTTGAGTTGTTGTCTTCATGGTCCGCCTTTCGACAATCAGATGGATTTCCGTGTTCGGCGCACTGGCTATAGCCGGACCGGTTTGGGCCGAGACCACGACCTTACCGGTGCCGGACGCGTTTAGCGACGATGAACTCCAGATTTTGCAGACCTTCGGCGAACAATTGGCCGAGTGCTGGGATTTGGATGTCACCATTGAAGGCCCAATCGATTATGTGGTGTCCGTCACCATTCCCATGGGGCGCGACGGTTGGATGAGTGGGGAGCCTGAGCTGTCCTATGATTGGGATGATCCGATTTTAAAGGACCCTGTATTTCAGGATTTGGCGCAGTCCACCCTCAATGTACTGCATGCCTGCCAGCCATATGTTTTACCGATAGATCTTTATGAGGGTGAAAATGGTTGGAATCGTATCCGGGTTGACTTGGCGCCGGAACTCCTGAGTGCAAATAGGTAAGGATGAGCAAAAGACCTTCGCCGTCGGAGTAGTGTGGGAGTTATCAGCGATGTCAATTTTATGCTGACTGACGGCAAAGTGTTAAGGCTCTCATCTCGATTGACGATGCTCGTCAATTTTTTGGCTTTCCTTTTTTTAAAATTGCCAGTTGTTGTATCGCTGACAGCGTCCGCTTATATCAACTTCCAACAATCATTATGGTACCTTTTGTTCTTACCAGCCGCCGCTTTTGTTTTGTTTTATCCTTTTCCCAAGACCGTTCACTTGACGGAACAAAGTCTGATTATCTCGGGTATCTGGCGAGATTTATCCGTTCGTAGAGACGACGTTGTTTCTGTGAGTTGTGGATTGAATTGGAGCCAAGTACGTATTCGATTTTGTAAGAAAACCATTTTTGGCAAGAGTATTGTTTTTGTGCCTCCGATGAATTTCGGGCGACCTTGGAAGCACCCCAACTATCTTTTGCTGCAGGAATGGCTGAAAAATTAGATCTGTAGAAAATTGCTTTTTTTAGTTCAGACAGCGTTGGCTTTGGCCTGCTGGTCAATCAGATAGGTGTAGAAATCTTCGAAGGCGCCGTCGCTGTCGAAACTGTGCCGTGGCAGAATCGGATGGGCGCCACCGGCGCGGATATAGATGGCGTCCTCTTTCTTGGCGATTTCTTTGACTGCACCCCATTGAAAAGAGCGGGTGGTGGTTTCGCCGCGTTCTTTGATCCCCACTTCGTCGGCAATAAAATGCGTCCGAATGATGTTGCGATATTTGGGGTTGAGTAAAATGGTTACCCAACGCACCACAATGATGGAGAAACAGCCGACGGAAAAGGACAAGACGGCCGCGGCTGCAGAGAGGACCAATCCGGGTGAGGCGTCACCGCTCGGGTTTAGCTCCTGAAACACCAAGAAAAAGGCGCCAAGGACCAAGCCGGCCATGCCCATCCAAAAGCCGAAGGATCGTGAAATCGCAAAAAGACCGCCCCGAAAAGCGTCCCACCGTGTGATCCGTATATTCAACTCGCGCATGGGCGTATCCTTAACAAATCCTTACCCGGACGAACCGGGCGCATAACTGAACTCAGTTCAGTCTTACGGCAAGAGTGTTAAAAATATTTAAGGATGGCGAGCCCTCTAAAATCTGCCGTCATTCCGGCCCCGGATCGGCGTCCGGGATAAACTCCAGCCGGAATCCATCGCACGCCGTTTGGCGTGCAACAGATACATTTTTGTCTGACCTGGATCCCGGGTCTTCGCTCGCTAGTGCTCGCTGTCCGGGGTGGTGGTTGTCTTTGGGCAGCTGAAACGGGGGCTAGGTACTTTCGTACAGGCTTTCGAAAGTCGTTTTCTTGTTTTCGGACCCAATATGGATCACAAGCGTGTTGTCAAGCTTCACAGTTTCATGCACAGCCAATGTTTTGCAAAACTCGAATACGTCCTGAAGTGCGTCCTTTTCATGCCAAGTGGTCATGACCAACTGATCATCCGGAGCGTCCTTGAAATCAAACTTTTCCAATACAGCCCAGTCAACGCTATCATCCCAAGAACTGCAATTCTCACCCCAAGCCATCATATAGAGACAGCCGGACTCAACCAGCCACCGGCTTATTAGATGCTGCTGTTCCTTTGTCGGTTGCTGGTCGATGACGACCACGGCTTTGAATGGTTTGAAGTTGCTCAAATGGGGGAGAGCATCGCTCGTATCCGGAATGATTTGCACATAATGCATCTTGCTTCGGCCTAAATAGTCGTTCTCTCACCGGCCGCGGCGGCCTTTTTTGACCGAGCAATAGACCTTGGCGACAGTGAGATCGTCGCGCATCTCTTTGCCTTCGCGGGTGAGAGTTTGCAGGGACAGGCTTTCGACCCGGTCCGGATTGGCTTCCGGTGAGACGCCGGCCTCGCGCCACATGGGTGGGAAGCTGCGCGGGGCTGTGGTGCCGACGCGGCCCCTGCGCGGCATTTCCACAATGGTCACACCGACCACCGTGCCGGACGCATCAAAAACCGGTCCGCCGGACATGCCGCCGAGCGATCCCGGGAAATTGGGAAAACGTTGTTGTTCGGCCCAAATGTAAGCAGGCTCGCGCAAGCGATACCGGCCCTGAGTGTGAATCATGGTGCGGCCGATGAGGATGGAGTAAACCTCCGCTGGGTTGCCCTGAGGGAACCCCACATGAAAGCCCATTGTGCCGGGCTGCAAGGCGGCATCGCTCAAAGGCACGTCCGGTCCGGCGCGTGAGGTCACAATCACTGCCATGTCGGCGCCTGGATGCATGATCACATTGCGCGCTTTGACCGCGCGGCCGACACCGGTGCGCACCGCCACTTCGTCGCAAGAATCCACCACATGCCGCGCAGTGACCCAAATTCCATCGGAATTGAGTGAAAAGGCTGTCCCCATCCCTGGGCCGGGCTCCATAGGCACTTCACCGGCGCTGTCTGGTAACACATCGAGAGGGCCGGATGGGTCAAGGGGCGGCAGAGGTTCGCGCGGGATCACAAAAGGTTCCACCGGCGGCGGGCGCCGTGGTGCGCCTGAGTCCAAATAATCGGCGACGAGATAGACGCCGATCAGCAAAAAGGTGAGCCAGAGTCTGCGCGTGCCGGAGAACAAGGGTTAGCCCGTCACAGCCGCGGCATTGACGGCTGCCGTGGCAAACTTGACGGACACCAACAAGATGGCGGCGGCCATGTCGCCTTGTTCAATGCGCTGGGGCATATCCTTTAAGAAAAAGTCGACGATGCGGAATGCTATCAACTGCAAGATTAGAGTCGGTATGCCCCAAAATACGATGTCGAGTACGGAGACCGATGCGGCCATGCAAAAGGCCAGTGGCACCGCAAGGCCGACAATCGCCCCGCCCAAAGATAACGAAGCGGCATTGTTGCCCGAGCGGATCAAGGCCAGCTCATCCATGGGCGTGATCCAAACATAGATGGAGACGGCCACGCCCAACATGACAAACGTCAGAGCGCTATGGGCCATCAAAACCGGAAAACCGGAGATGAGCGATTGAATGACGGCGTCCATGGGCGTTCCTTCATCGTTCGAATTGCGTTGAGGCAATGATGCACGATTCCGGAGATAACCAAAAGGCTCGTGTGAGGTCTAATAAGTGTTGATCTGAATGACGGCGCCAATAGTCTGTATCAATTGACTATGTGATCCCAATTTACCGGAAGTGATATTGTGGGAGTACCAGGACATGAGGTTAGACGGAAACAATGCAAACTCGATGGACTCAGATATCACCATACCTGAGGGTCTCATGCGGTTTTCAATCTCCAGGTTTCTGGTTCTTTTTCTTCCCTTTTTGGCAATTGAAGGGTTGGCGGCGGAGCCGTCAGAGCCTCCTCCACAAATATCCCAGAACATTGAGCTGATCTGGCGTGCCGATCTATCGCCATGGATTGACGAACTGGAATCACGAATAGAAGCGCGTCAGGAGGAGCGGTCATTTTTCCTCCCCAAAGTTCAGATCGACGAAGATCTGGTTTTTATGCACGACGAAATCCAGCTTTCCCAAGCGGAAGGGGATGCTGAGATCGCAATCGTGCCCGACATGCTTCTGCTGTCAGGTGGAGAGCGCCAAGGAAGAGATGACCGCGTTGAGATCAACATTGCCTTTGACGGCCGGGAAAATATTGAACGGTTTGACCTTTTGGATGGTGGCGATTTTTTGGCTTATGGAGAGGCCGTAAAGACACCAAATGTGGCTTGGGGCACGCTGCGATCGCCGGCGTTGATCAAATTCGGTGAAGACGGAGAGATCGTCTGGAGAAAAATCTACGAGGATTTAGATGGCGGTGTGGGAAGGCCCTGCGGGCAACAAGGTCAGGACTTTGTTGTACTTCTGAATGGGATTACGAGCGCTCCATCCGTCGCAAGTTTTAGTCTGAAAGACGGAGACTTAAAGGCCATTGAATTCCTTGAGTCGAAAACAAGTCATCCTGTCCTCAAAGACTTAAGAGATAGTTCTGCTGATTGCCTTGTCGTCGGCAGTGATATCTACACGCTTTTTCTTTCGCGGTCTGGACGCAATAGCCAAGACGTCTACTTACATCGCTTTAATCCATCGGAACAAAGCAAAGCCGTTAAGAGGATTGATGGATTTGTTTGGCCGAAACTCAGTTGTTGCTTGCGGGTTGTGTTTCAAAGAGACAAGAAACGCAATTTGTCCTTTGGCTTGATATACGACAAAGCGCAATTTGACTTGATCAGTCATACGGTTGCCCTGTCTCTCGCATCGTTTGATGACAATATGAATCTGGTGAAGCAGGTATTTTTACCGGACATTCTGACGAAACTTGCAGCGGACGCTTCTAAAAATCGACCTGAGTCACAATTTTGCTTTTCAAATTTGGCACCCGCACCTGATGGCGGTATCCATATGCTTTGTCTCGTGAATGACCGATTGTTTGTCTTAGAAATCAATTCGGAATTGGCTTTGGAGCGAACGATAGATGTATCGAATGACTTTTGTGACTCTCCTTATCAGCGTCTTGAATTTCAACTAATTACGGAGACCGATACCTTAATTCTTGCTGCAAAGCCGCACGATATTAGGGAAAAGGGTGATCGCGGGTGTTTTTGGAAGGCAGCCGTCGATTTGGAGGATTGAATGGCCGCGTTAAGAGCGTTCCTTCATCGTGTGAATTGTGTTGAGTCAATGATGGACGATTCCGGCGCGCGAGAGAAGCTGTCGTTGCAGTGCCGTAAGGACCCGGCATCACGCATCTCTGAGTGCCGTTAACATGCTGCACCTGCGTCTTTACGATTGATTTAATTTGAATGGTTCGGGTAAGACCTGGTTAACCAAGAATGAATCGCACAAAGCATCAACAGGCCTGAAGGCCGCGACCCCATATGTAGAAAAACACTATGTCCGTGTCCGGAGAATAGTTTTCTAAAGGGATCCATTTTTTGTCAGGAAAAGAAAAATTGAGATATGCACCATGTGCGCGTTGAGCCGAAAACGGGTCCGAATTTTAATCTCTGTTTCCGCTTTCTTATAGCAACGTATGCGCGAGGTCAGAGAGATACGTCACAGAGGTTAAAAAAGGACGAATACAGACGAAATTTCCTATGCTTGGACTAGCGTATCATGTCAGAAAAACTCGAACCCAACTGCACTCGGTTTTCGATGCTGGAAAATGATAGGGTAAAGTCATGATCACGATCCCTGATTTTGCAACGCATTACTATCCGGCAGAAGATCGCCCGTTTCAGAACCTGTCCGATCTGAGTGGGACTCAACTCAGTACGCAAATTGAGAAACTGATGCTGCGAAAAAGGAGTGATCCGGGATATCATCGTGTGTTCGGACCAAAATATATGGCCATGCGGGCCAAAACTGAGACCAAGATGAGGGATCTATTTTGTGTTGGGGGTGGTGTGCCCGAACGTCACGCACCTCATTATTTTGTGCTCGGTGAAAGTACCTGGTTTGAAGGCCTGTATTCCGAGTGCAGGTCGGTTAAACTGCCTCTGGATGCTTTCCCAGATGCAGCCACAAGTGTCACTTACCCGGACAGCTTTGTCGCCATGAGATATGGGGAAGAATTTGGTCTGCCGTCTGAGCCTGTGCATCCTGCGCATAACCAGGTGTTTAAGTTGGCAGACCTTCCACGCCTCGTCCAAGAATACGGCCTGCCATGTGACAGTTCGCAATCCAATTACGCAAACTATCACACACGGACTTTCGAGAAATATATTGAAATCCAACTCTGGTCGGATAACCCAGTGGCAAAATACCTGATCTGAATCTCGGTCAAATCTCGAGCGCTTTTAGAGCTTCACGCACTTGTTCTTCAAAGGTGTTGGTCACATCGTCGCTGTGAAGCTTTTCTGACCGCAAATCGCATAGAAGCCAATCCAAATGATCTTGGAATTGCTCCAAGCTTTCCCGGATGATCGCCTCCGACTCCGCAAGCGCGGCCGCTTCATGGCGTGCCCGCATCCGAGCGGAGGCTTCATATTCGAGAAAGGACATGGGCGTCTTAGGATCGTTGGCTCATCATTCAGCCTAACGGATTACTTCAAATTGTCAACTAATAATTGACAATTTGTTCCAACATAAGACAGCCGGTGACACTCAGTTGACCCGTCGAGACGGCTTTCGTTTGCGGGTCTGTCCATTGTGTGATTTGTCCCAGAATAAGGCAAGATTTTGGGCAAGCGAATAAACTTCGCGCTCTTCCCCATGCACGGGAAACGCGTACCCCAAATGGGGTATAACACCAAAAAATTGAGAAGTTCCCGTATAAGCTTGTTAAGTAAAAGTTGACATCGGCTCTCGCCAATGGCACATCTCAGTAACGATCACGGCGAGGGTTGGACAATGTCTTAAGCATGATATTTCGGCAGTTGAGGCACACAGGCTCGGCGCCGATCTCTCATCCTGTTTGGCAAACAAAATGTTCGAGGCAAAACCCTGTCGGTTCGGCGCGTAATGCGCCGGTCTCAAGCTGTTCATAGGTGAGAAACCTTATGTCACAGCGTTTACAGATGCGGGGATGAATAGGTGGCAAAGGCGTGCGGGGGCATTTTCCTTTGCCGGTGAAACATGTGATGGAGTTGACGATGGCCGCCATCGAACAAGTCGTGCCCCCGGTTTTTCATGCAGAAGACCTCCAAGAAATTGCGACCCTTTGCTTGAGGCGGAAGGCGTCCGACGGTTTGACCTTTTGGCCCGCTGCGCCCATGTCGTCTGATGTGGATTACGCCCTCAACCTCAGTGCGCTCGGCAATCTGCCTTTGCCGCCGGCGACCTATGTGGTGCGGGACGGGAGGCTCACCCTCATTGTCTATGGTGCTGCGAAAGATGTTTCGCTCGTGCACCGTCAATCGATCGAGCGTTTGGCCCGTGCAGGGACACAGATTGAGTATTGCTGCTCTCTTGCCGAGATGGAGGCAATTACTGCGAAGCTTTTAGCAACGTAAGCGCCAATTGGCTGACACTGGTCCCGACAATTGCGTTGCGAATGCTGACAACTCATGACCGGTCCGTTAAGCTGCATGTGTCATCCGAAATGGGTGCGAAGAATGGCTTATGGGTTGTTGCTGAAATCATTTGCTTTGTTGAGTCTTGGTCTGTTGCTGAGTCCCCAACATGTCTTAGAATTGGAAGACCTTACCGGAGTCTATTGCAATACGGTGGTCTATGGCGGGTCGGCCAAAACGACTGCTAGAGCAAGCTGATGCATGATCGTTCCATTGTTCTCCAAACCCAGACTCTCAATTTGCGTTGTTGGCAAGAGAGGCATCGTCAGTGCTTTCGGGACATGAATTCGGATCCGGAAGTCATGGACGATCTTGGAGGGCCGCTCAGCACAGAAGAAAGCGACGAAAAGTTCGACCGTTATGTTGCTGCCTTCGACGAATATGGGTTCAGCCGCTGGGCGATTGAAGATCTGGATGGCCGTTTTCACGGATATGTGGGCATTGTGCCGCGCCGGATCGAACACCCGCTCGGGCCGCATGATGAAATCGGGTGGCGCTTGATCCGGAACGCCTGGGGAAAAGGTTATGCGACAGAAGGCGCGAAGGCAGCATTGGACGACGTTTTTTCCCGCATCGGATTGACGGAAGTGCTCAGCTATACGTCGCCGGACAACATTCGGTCACAACGCGTTATGTCGCGATTGAATTTGCAGCGTGACCCCTCCCGGGACTTTTTGGTCAACCACCCAGGCATGGAGCCGTGGCACGGCCTTGTTTGGGTTGCGCGTCGACAAGAGGGCTTCAAGTTGCCTTAGTTCGCCATCGTATATTTCTTGAAATCTGGTCAATGCAGCGTTTCATGTGTAGATTTGAGGCCCTTGTGAGCAATGATGGAGCTGTGAAGTGTCCTACGCTGTGAAGTTTAAAGTGGGTTTTGCGCTTCTCGCCAGTTTGTCCGTGGCCTCTTGCGGCGATAATGCGCCTGCCGATGAAACCGCCGCACGACTCTCGGATGCAGCATCCGGTTCAATTAGACATTTTACATTCGATGAAGCCTCGAATTTTTTTAGGGTGAGATCCTTGAGCCTTACGGACGAACAAGAGCTCTCGATTAAGATGTATGAATGCGGAACCTATTTTCAGCCGTCGACGAACATAAAGGACTGCGAGACCGGTAACGATAAAATCGAGTATTTGGTGAGTATGTCCGTCCTTGATCTTAATCGATTGAGAGTGCTGGAGCCTTCCACCAATCCGCCACCCAGCGACCTCCATGATATCTATTCACAAGAAACTCTATATGGTGGCGCGAATTTTAGGCAGACCTACGGCTATGCCGTGAAAATTCTTTGTGAACCCAACCAGCGCTGCCTCAGGTATCCGAATATGACGGTTGAAAAAACCGGTACTCAAGAATACATTCTTCCGTGTCCAGATGAAAAAATCTGCGCTCAGGTTGTTGATGATTTAAAGTTGTTGGCGCAGCAGCTGGCCGATGGAGAGGTGTCCGAGGATCCCGCACTAGATGCCAGTTTAAATCCGGGGGGCGGGGTTTCCCAGGGCGGCTGGGCGTCCGGACCTCCGAAGCCCCAATCGGGCGGTCCCGGCAGCGATGATCTGGTCGGCATATGGGAGTTAGAGGCTGATGGTCTTTCCGGTTGGGTGACACAGTTTCGAAATGACGGTACTTATCGTTTTACGGATGGTCAGTCCGTTTTAACGGGCCGGTATAAGGCCCAGAACGGTCGCTTCACCAATACCAGTGATATCTCGGCCGATTTAAACGATGAAGGCACCTATCGTTTGATTGATGACAGAACGCTGATCCTGACGGGGAAACAGGGGACTAGCCGATGGATCCGGCGACAGTACTGATTGCCAGTCTGATTGCGTCATCGTCTGATTCTTCATTATGAGCCTTGACGCGATTCGAGATCTGATTTGTTCAAGCGCCTCCCAAATAGAAGCGCGGCAAAAGCAATGACGGCAACGATGAAACTCATGCGTTCGCCATTTAAGATGCGATAGGTGGCCGGATCGTCTCCGTCAATGGCAAGCCCGGCGAGCCGGGTACCGACAGCAAGCGATGTAATCACCACAAAGACAAACAGTCCTTCAATCAGTTTGTTACGCAATAGTGCCGCCAATAAAACAATGCCGAAAGCCACATGAAATGCTCCGATGGCCACACGCAAATTGGTCACGGCTGCTGGGCTGGTGCCTTCAAAGCCCCAGGCGACGGCCAGGGGTGCTGGGTTGATCATATATTGCACGCCCACATAGGCAAAGCCGAAGACACCAAAAATCAATCCGGCGATCGCGATCCAACGCGTGAATTTCTTTAGTGTTTCATCGGTCATAGGGGCTCCTGACATCCCATTGTTCTTTTTAGGGCCTTTTGGTTGGGCCATCAAGAAGATGCCTTTGCAGTGATCTGTGCTTTCTCTGGGTCGCGGCTTGAGGCATAGTTGTATGGTTTCTTTTCAGAAAAGGCTAAACGCTATGAGTTTCTTCTCAAGACTCCTCCTTGGACTGACAGTTTTCGCACCGCTTATGGTCTCACATGTTGACGCCCAGGAGAGCGGAACCGCCCGGCTCGACCGTACCACGCTGATGATTAGAGATATGGAGGAGTCCTTTGCCTTTTGGCGCGACGTCATGCAATTTGACGTGATCATGGAACCTCGTGAACTCGACCGCGGGGAAAATGTCTATCTTGGATGGTCGGATGCAGCGGTCGTTCGATTTGCCCGGTTTCAATCGCCGGACGGGGCCGGTATCGGTCTTTTAGAAGTGGTCCAAGAGGATTATGCGGACTTAAATCTGAAAGACACGCCGACCGGTTACGGCGACGCGATCTTGGTTTTGATTGCGACCGATATCGACGCAATCTATGCACGGGCACAGGCCACTGGCGCAGTCTTAAAACCCCTTGGGCTGTCCCCTAGCGGGCGTTCCAAACAAATGTTCTTGGAGGCGCCCAGCGGCCATGTTTTGGAGGTCTATGAATTGCTGCCCGCACAGGAGTAAGCGGACTCCTATAACTTTATGTTTTCGGACAGTGGGCCTTAAAAGGAGTCCTTTTTGTGAGATCAGAAATTACGTCCACTTTTGGATCGTGATATGGTCGGCAGTAGGGAGCTCACATTCTCTGTGTGAGAGGAAGTGGAAGATCGGTCGATGCGGCGCGCACTTAATCTGGCATTCTTTGCAACTGGTAACGGAACAGCCATGCGCGCCATTTCGTCCGCTATTGAGAGAGGTAAGCTAAAATCTCGGATCAAGCTGCTTATATCCAACAAAGACGATAGCGGTGCAGTGATTTGGGCCCGAGACTCCCAAGTGGCAAGCTTGTTGATTACCGGAACGGCGGATTCGGATCATGCTACATGCCTCGACACCCTTAATCGCTATAACATCGATCTTATTCTGCTCACAGGCTATATGCGAAAGATTGGACGTCCTGTTTTGGATCGTTACTTTCCGCGCATCTGGAATATACATCCTGCGCTTTTACCCCATTTTGGTGGCAAAGGTATGTACGGAAGCCGAGTCCACAAAGCGGTATTGGCGTCTGGGGTCCAAAGGACAGGAGCCACAATCCATATTGCCGATCCGGACTATGATACCGGGCCGATTGTTTGTCAGGCTGCGCTGGACGTGCGCGTCAATGACACCAGCGACTCTTTGGCGGACAGAGTGAAAGAGCTGGAAAGTGAATTGCTGGTGGCTGCGATCGACTACGTGGAATGTGGAGCCTTGGAGATTTGAGTTTGATCCGCGTTCCGTGACCAAATCAAGGGATGACAAGAGTGACTCGACGATTCAACTGAGAACGGCATCGAAAATCTTGTAAAATATTGTTTTATATAAATTTTTTGCTTCATTATTCTTGCTTCGCTTTGGCTCTGTTAGTGTGACTCAGTTGGATGGAAGAGCGAGGAGGCGCAAAGATCCATGGCAAAAACGGCGATGCAAAGATTGCAGGCGAAAAAGGATCCTAAGAAGGTGATTTTGGATAAGGATTTTGCCGGCATCAAAGCAGGACAGCGCATGTTGGTCGGCACGCCGAAAATGATTGATCAATATATTCAAAAGATTCCGGCTGGAGAGGAGAGAAGCGTGAGCCGTTTGCGCAATGAATTGGCACGGCGCAACAAATGCGATGCAACCTGTCCCGTTTCCACGGCTATTTTTATCCGTATCGTTGCGGAAGCAGCATTGGAGAAACTGGCTGAGGGCGCCGAGGTTTCAGAGCTCACTCCGTTTTGGCGCGTCATCGATTCTGGCCACAAGATCGCAAAGCGTTTGGATATTGATCCGGAATGGATCGACACCCAACGCGCCCTGGAACAGCCTGCTTAAGAATTTTCCGGATTGATGGACTCGTCCTTGGGTGCACAAGGTGGTTTGCGACGGTGCAATCCAGAAAGACACTCAACAGCAATCTCGGTCAGGACAGGCGATGCCGCGCGCGCTAAGACGGGGGCCTGAATTGAGAGAGGCCGATGCCAAACGATCAACACAAAAACCGGTTGCGGGGCACTTCAATTGCCCGGGTGTGTGACTACATTCAGCAAAATCTAGATGAAGAGCTCACTTTACATCAATTGAGCCATGTTGCCGGATTGTCGAAGTTTCACTTCCAACGTGTGTTCACGTCGCTCGTGGGTGTGAGTCCCGCAAAGTTCTATCAGTTGGCGCGACTGAAGCGGGCATCTTTTGTCTTGGCCTTTGAGATTAATCGCAAAGTGATCGACATCGCTTTCGAGGCCGGCTTTGAAAGCCCGGAAGCTTTTGCCCGCGCCTTCAAAAGAGCGTTTGGGCAATCCCCATCTGAATTCAGATCCGCGCCTGATTGGCCCCAATGGGACGGCGCGTTTCAATTTCAAATTCCCAAAGTTGGAGAGTCAGAAATGCGTGTGGATATTGTCAATTTTGAAGAGACGCCGGTGGCGTTGATTGAGCATAAAGGGCCGCCGGAACGTGTCTATGAAACGGCGGAGCGCTTTATTGCCTGGCGCCGGCAGACAGGTCTATCACCCGTTGCCACAAGTCAGACCTTCGGTGTGCCCTATGGTGATCCCAAGGTGGTTGCGCCTGAAGACTTTCGCTTTCACATTTGCGGCGCTATCAGGGGCGATGTGCCGAAGAACCCTCAGGGGGTCACGTCCGGCACCATTCCAGGTGGTCGTTGCGCCCGAGTGCGGCACAGCGGCAGTCACGACCTGATCGAAGACGGTGTCTCCTTTCTTTATCGTGACTGGCTGCCCCAAAGCGGTGAAAGCCTCCGAGACTTTCCTGTCTTCTTTGAATATCTCAACTTTGTGCATGACGTCGATGAGTGTGACTTGGAGACGGACATCTACTTGCCTCTGAAATCATGCGGTTCCGCGCCCCTCTTTACATCGAGGCCATAGTTTCGCACCATAGCCTAGAAAGTACACGTGCTTTGCGGGATCAATTGCGTTTTCCCCGCGAAGCCCGGATCGGGGAATAGCATGATCAAAAAAATACTTTTGGGGCTCGGTGGACTGATCGGCTTTTGTATTGTCGCTGTAGCGGGTGTCTTTATCTGGTGGCAAACCACCAGTTTCAACGCGGCGACAGATGAGGCGCTGACACATCTTATCTCCGACGAAAAAGTCATTGTCGTCGAAGATGACTGGCTGACGTTCACGCCACGGGGGCAAGCGCCGAAAGCCGGACTCATTTTGTATCCTGGGGCTCAATGCGATCATCGTGGCTATGCAGGGCCCTTACGCGCCATCGCCGAACAAGGCTATTTGGTTGTTTCGCTGCCGATGCCGTTCAATTACGCCATCTTCGGCATTGAAAAAGTGCGCGAGGTCCAGGCCGCCCATCCGGATATCGAAACTTGGGTACTCGGCGGTCATTCTCTCGGCGGGGCCATGGCGGCGACTTTCGCCTTCTCAGACCCTGATGCGATCGACGGTTTGATCTTTTGGGATTCCCATTCATATGAGGCAGCTGATTTGTCAAAATTGGATTTGCCCGTGGCTCAGCTCTACCGTTCGGCGGAAGATCAACCCATGCCGCCCAATTTTCTTGCTGCCGCGCCGTTCATTCCGGCCTCGTCCGATTTGACGCCTGTGCTCGGCGGCAATCACATGAATTTCGGCTCCTTCGATGTCGCGCCCAACTTTGCTTCTGCGATGCTGTCTGATAGGCCGATTCCCAATCCCATTACCCGAGCCGCTCAGCATGAGATCATCGTGAATGCCAATTTGGATTTCCTGGAGCGCGTATTGGGGGAGTAAAGCGAGAGGAGGGCCTCATGACAAAATCGACACAATTTGCAACAGCAACACTTTTTATCCTTGTCTTGGGTAACTCTGCTTTGGCGGATGGGAAGAACACACCAGAAGAAGAGACTATCCCTGCGAGCACGCAGCAATCCAATGCGCAAGCCCAGTCTGCCGAAACGCTTTGTACCGGCTTGACTGAATGGAACGAAGAAGAGGGTGCTTGCGTCGAGGTCGAGCCCGCCGGTGGTAAGAAGACCAAAAAGGTCAAGCTCAAGAAGAATGCGGACACGTCCGGCTCCGGCGGTGTCACAAAAGATATCATTAATCTGAACGATACACCGGTCAAACCGCGTGTGGGCTCGGCCAAGGTCAAAGCGGAAGGCAAAAAGGTCTCGCCGTTACTCTCGCCCGGCGGCAACAATTCCATGACCCAGGAACCGGAGGACGAAGACGAGTTCAACGAAACCCCAACTGTGCCCAGAAACAGATAGGATTTCCGTCGTGGCGTCCCAATCAGACAACACTCGGTCACAGCAATCCGATAAGCCGAAGCGCCGCGAGTTTCTTTTTGTAGCTGCTACCTCTTTGGTGGCCGTCGGCGGCGCAGCGGCAGTCTGGCCGCTTATTGACAGCATGAACCCATCGGCCAGTATTCGCGCTTTACCGGGCGCTCAGGATTTTGATCTCGGACAAATCCCGGTTGGGGAATATCGCCGAACCCTCTTTGAGGGCAAGCCGATTCATGTTTGGCATCGGCGGAACACGGATATTGCTGCCGCTAGCGCCGACGATCTGACCGTGCAGTTTCGGGATCCAGCTTTGGATGCCGATCGCGTGCAGCGTCCCCAATGGCTCGTCTTTGATGCCACTTGTCCTGACAAAGGTTGCATCGTGACCGGTCAGGGAGATAGATTTTCGGGTGACTTCAACGGCTGGTTCTGCCCCTGTTGTGCCTCGCACTTTGACACGTCCGGCCGCGTGCGAAGGGGTCCGTCGCCGCGTAATCTGCTTATTCCCCCATATACATTCGTCAATGAGACGACCATTCGCTTCCGTCGCGCAGATACCTTTATCAGTTTCTAAGAAATTGGTGGGTCTTGCCTGTCAAGCCGTTCCTGCCTATCCTTTTGTTTGGCCCGTTTGGTTCATCTTGAGGAGGAGTGAGACGGCATGAGAATTCATCATTATGTTTTAGCTATGGCTTTGGTAGTTGGATCGCTGGCCGGTTTGGCCCAAGCGGAAACAGAATCTGATCCCATGGAAGCCTACCTCATGTTGACGACAGGCACCTTCGATTCCTCCGCGCAGGCGGCAACGGATAACCGTTACGATCATGCCATTTGGCGCAATGTGGAAATCTGGCCAGAGCGCGAGGACGGCCGCTGGACCTACACGGAAAATTGGATCGACGGCGATGACCAGCCTTACCGCCAGCGGGTGACCCAATATACTTTGGATGAATTCGGCGCCATCAAAGCTCAGGGCCATCTCATCGCCAATGCCCAGAATTACGTAGGCGCGATTGATGACCTCAGCCTGTTGGACGGCCTGACCACAGACGACCTTAGCGCCACCGGGTCATGCCCTGCTTTTGTGGCGCGCACCGGCGCCACCAGTTTTGAATCCGGCACAGTCGGGCAAAGCTGCCGCAACAATTATAAAGGCGCAAGCTATGTGGTCTCCCGCTCGATCATGAACGAAAAAGGCTTCACCAATTGGGACCGTGGCTTTAACGCGGCCGGCGAACTTGTCTGGGGACCCAGCGCCGGCGGTTATCAGTTTCAACGGACGGCGGCGGAGTAAGGTGAAAGCTCACCTCTGACCCGCTCGTGTCAGACTCCCGGAGATGACAAGCGTGTTCATTCATACCCCATTTGGGTGAAGCCTGAATGCTTCTCCTTAATAAAGCCTGTGAGTGGAAGCATCCTCTACCTGGACACAATAGTGCCGTGGCATTAGTTTGTGTGTCGTGAGGGGAAATAGCGGGTTTTCGCAAATGAAAACTTCACTTCTTGGCATAATCCAGATGTGCATCATGCTTGCCGGTTGCGCCGTTCAACCGGCTCCTGAAATCACTGTGCAATCTAATGATGACTCTGGTTCACAGAGCCAAGGAAATGCGTTTGAGTTCGTTGTTTTGGGCGATACGGCCTACACGGAAGAGACCTATCCCAGGTATGACGCATTGATCCGGAAAATAAATCAGTCAAATCCGACCTTTACAATCCATGTCGGTGATACACTTGGTTTCCAAATGTGCACGGATGACATGTATGACAGGATTCTGGGACAGTTTGCTCAGTATACGCATCCTGTTATCTATACGCCTGGTGACAACGAATGGAGCGATTGCCGCGATCTTGAGCGTTTCCAGAAATATGGGTGGGAAGAAGAGATTCAGGGGGCTTATCGGGTCGGTCGTTTGAAATTGATCCGTGAAAAGTTTTTTGGTTTGCCTGAAAGCCTGGGTCAGAAACCGATTCCCTTGATACGGCAAAGTGACATTACCGATCACGCACAAATGGTCGAAAACAGTTATTGGTATCACAACGATGTTTTATTCGCGACTATCCACGTGATTGGATCATCGGACGGTCATTCACCTTATTCCGTTGAGGAGGCTGCGGAGTCTATCAAAAGGAGGCGGGCCAATTGGGAGTGGATTCCAAAGCTTGGCGAAATAGCTCAGTCACGCACGACGAAAGCAATCGTTCTGGCTTGGCATGCCACCATATTTGACAGGCAAGCGACGGGTTGGAGTGACTCAGATTTTTCCGGCACAAAAATTAGGGGGCAGAATACCGGTCCTTACTTTGGTCCCGCCTTTGCGGTTTCTCAACTGAGTCAGAAGTTTGATAAACCGATTCTCATTGTCCATGGTGACGATCACCGCTTCATCGTCGATAGGCCATTCTATATGAGTGAGGATGAGAAACGATTGGACCGTTTGCGCTACGAAAATATCACGAGGCTTCAAGTCTTTGGCGCGCCCGAGATCCGGTCCGTTAAGGTCAAAGTTGAACCCGACACCCCATGGGTTTTCAGCTTTTCGCCGCTTTATTGAGCTTTCCTAATTGGACTGGTCAATTGACTGTCGCAGCTTACAGTGAGGGTCAGAGCTAACCGTTTCCTTCCGAATCGTCACGTCTCTGTTCCAAGCGATACCAATTGAACGGTGCTAAGAGCTGGCCCGGTAGGTCATCGGGCATACGGTCATCGTCAATGCCGATGGTGCGATAGTGGTGGGTGTCCGGGTGACGGAAGGTGCCGAAGACAATATCCCAAATGGGCAAGACCGAGGCGTAATTGCTGTTACCGTAGGCAATGTCTTTCGAATGGTGGAGGTAATGCACCGCCGGGGTCACCGCCAAATAGTGCACGAAAGCCGGCAGAGTCATCCGAATATTGGCATGGGTCGGTGCGACCATATTGGCGACCCCGACCCAAACAAAAATTTCAGGGGGGCAACCGAGAAGAATAAGCGGTGGCACGACCACAAAGAATGCCAAAGCTGCTTCAATGATATGGGTGTTGCCGCCCTTCAGCGAATGCAGGCGATCCACGCTGTGATGCAATGTGTGCATGGGCCACAGCCACGATGTTTCATGCAGCAATCGGTGCCGCCAATAATTCAGCCCTTCGGCGATCAGCAGACAAAGTACGATTTGCAGCGGAGCCGGCCAATGACTAGGCCAAAGCGTTAACACATTCTGGAAATCATTTTGTATCAGTGCATTTGAGATCGCCACAAAAGCGACCACATTGAACCATTGCTGCAAAAAGATGCGCCCTGAAATCGACAAGGTCATGTGAAAGATGTTGTTATAGAGTTGGCGATCTGTTTTCTTTTTCCAATCGTGGCGGTAGGGGCAGAGCCACTCAAACAGAAACCATAGACCGAAAGTAAAGAGCGCGCCGACGCCGATGCCTTTTCCCGTCCCGAATATTTCGAGGCTGTGATAAAATACGACAAGAGGGAGCGTGACCAATATGGGCCAGGTGAAAAAGCTCAAGATGTCTTGGGACCGGCGATGGGGTGTCAACTGTGGGCTGGCATCGGTCATGGGGTTCGCTCCTACGCAAAGACAGACAAGTGTCGAGATCTTGCAGTCTAGGGTGGAGGGTCCGTCCATTGGGGCTAAGGTCTTGAATTCGGACGATTTATTCACGAATGCGATTCATTATCACGAATGCAGACACGAATTTCATTGACCACGATAGGGGTGGACGCCAAGTGACCGCGTTGAATCTGAAAAAAGACTGGCAGCCGATGGCCGATCGGCGCGCGCTCAACGCTACATTATATTATGTAGGGGTTCCGCTCTTCGTCGGCTTGTTCGTCGGCTGGGGGCAATCGCCGGTGCCGGAGCTGAACACTCATCTCGTCACGGCCTTCTACTTTGCCGGTTTCATCTTGATCGGCTGGCTGTGCAGTGTCACTGCTATGACGGTTGGCAAGAAAGTCTTGTCACCCTGGCGTCCGCCTTTATGGGTGTTGTCCGTCCTACCGCCTATGGTTCTGGGCTGGCTCGCCCTTATCCCGATGAATCTCTATTTGTATTTGACGGCTGATGTATTTCCGGCCGGTCCGGAATTGCTCAAACCATTGCCCATCGAACCCACCTTCGTGTTTTTGAAGGATTATGTTCTGAGTATGGTGTCCGTCCTGTGTCTGTTCACCGGTACCAATTACCTGTTTCAGTTTTTGGGCTGGCGTGACTTTCGTTATGAGGGCGATGAACTCATGACACCGCACGCACCGTCCGGCAAGATCCCTGCATCGACGCCGCATATTCCGTTCATCCCCTTGTTGCCGAAAGACGTTCAGGGCACGCCTTTGTGCATCCGGGCGCAGGAGCACTACATTCATGTGCGCACGGCGGGCGGCGCGGCATTGATCAAATATCCCTTTGGCCACGCTGTCAAAAGTTTAGAAAGCGAGCCAGGTATCCAAGTCCATCGGTCTTATTGGGTCCATGATAAGGCTGTGAATGGCATCGTTAAGATTGGTCAAAGATACTTTGTTGTGGCGGATACGGGAGAAGAGATTCCCATTTCCCAATCTTTCAGTCGTGCCGTGCGAGAGCGCTATGGCGACCACTTTCAAGGTGTGGGGTGATCGATTGATGCGCGCGTGGCTTGGATGTTTGACGGCCCTGTTCTCTATGGCTGGTCTTTCGGCGTGCGATGCTGAACCCATCTGCGACCAGCGCGTCGTGATCGTTCCAGAGTCGCTTGAATCTCTTAAACTTAACGATACAGCATTTGCGTTGGCGGAAATCGAGCCTGAATTGCAAAGGCTGGAGACGGCATGCCGCGGAAAACTCAAGGTCTTCTTTGTGATCAATCCGGATCTTCCATATGAAGAGCAAGATATGATCTCCGACGATATCGTGGCCTTTGACACAGTTTACTCCGTCACAATTGGGATTGCGACGATGAAGCAGAATCCATGACAATTCCTGTTCTTATCATCAGTGGTCCGGTCGGGGTGGGCAAAACCACCATCGGCGAGGAGGTCAGTAACATCTTAATGGCGCGGGGCATCCCCCATTCCCTGATCGATATGGATTGTTTGGCGGAAACATATCCTCGAGCCGACCGGTTCGGTACCCAACTGGCGCTGAAAAACCTGCGGGATGTTTGGGCAAATTGTATTGAGGCGGGATCGCGGAACCTGATTCTGCCCCGTGTGATCGAGAGCCGCGAAGACCTTGAGAGCATTCGGCAAGCGATACCGAATGCGGCGCCGATCGTTTGCCGTCTCAGAGCCGGCGACAACACCTTGATCGAGCGTGTGACCAAGCGGGAGATCGGCTCGGGCCTGGACTGGCATCAAAGGCGCTCATTGGAGCTTGCCAAAATCTTGGACCATGACGCACCGACCGATTTCGTTGTCGAGACAGATAATCGTTCCATTATTGAGATTGCCGAGGACATTGTCGGCAAGGTGGAGTGGGTGTTTTGACTGTGTCTGCAATTTGCTGAAGGATTAGAGCGGGCTAATTTCCGTTCCGACGGCAAACGCAATCTGACAAACAAATATGTCACCCCGATTTCGCCGGCAGCGGTGTGCGCTCCTTTTTGTACATATTAAATGTGGAATCGTTGGATTGCCCCCAATCGGCAAAGTCCGGTGCGACGAGATAATCCGGGTGATCTTTTTCCGCCTTCGTCAAGAAATCAGCGGGCAGTTCGCTGTGACTCGCATATTTGGTCATGCTGCAGCGAAAGAACAGATGTCCTTCGGCTTGGCCCATGAGCATCCAGGGAAACCATGAGGACAGGCGCGTCCATACACCCACATAAGGCACAGATGTCTTATCTTTATCGGCAAGATCTGCAATGGCACAATAGCGCATGAACATCTCGCTCACCCGTGTGACCGGGCCGGAGGATTCCCGAGGCCATTCGCTCGGCTGCAATTCCGACGGGACGGAGGCGTGAATCTCAAAAGCGTTGTGCGCTTGGGGTCCGAGGAACTCCCAAGGCGGCAGGAAGGGATACTCGATCATGGTCCCTTCCATTTCCATTTTCATCATGGGAGTCATTTCCGCATTGACCGTCATGTTGTGAATGGGAAAAGGCTCGCAAACTTCACCATTGAGAGGATTGGTCCATTCATCGAGAAAAGTGCCGGTGCCTAAGTCTTTATAATAGGCAAGCTCCCGGTTCATCACCCGATAGCCCACAGCGCCGTCGAGAGGCTGGATTCGTGTGGTGCCGATCCCTTCCACGCCCAAAAGTGGAATCATTTTGGAGGAATCTCCGATCACTGCATAAACGGTGCCGCCATACCATCCCACCGTTGTTGCCCCGGAGTCCGTATCGACAAAGACCCGCATAAAGGCTTCCAGATTTTGGTTGGGATCGTTGAAGTCAATGTCTAAGCCGGGTGGTGAGACGATGGGTTTCGGCATCATAATTATACTATCCTTCATTTCAATTCTGCCGGGTCATCCGATCCGGCAGTTTATGAATTGTCTTCTAGCACAGGTGATTTCGGAATGAGACAGGCTTGTTCGTACGCCAAGGGGCGTAACCTGACGGAATGGCCATGCTTCGCGGATGTCAGTACCAGGCAGAAGCGGACACCCGCCGCCATATTGTTGTCCATATCTGACCGATAATATCCCTTCTAGTTTGCGGGTGGATCTGGCAATGCTCAAAAGACTATTATTCCTTGCGCCGGTTGCGGCAATCCTGACCGGTGTGACCTTTGTCGCTATGCAGAAATTCATCAATTTTTCAGTTCCGCTTGCTGTTGTCGCGAAAGAAGCAAGCGCCGTCACGCTGCTGACGTATGATGAAGCCATGCGTTTATTGCCGAGGCAGAACTATTGCCGCACGCATACACGCTGCGAGATCCCCAAAGACAGAACGCCACTTTCGGCAAAGCAAATCATTGCAAGGCAGGGTAGCGCACCACCTCCGCCGGATATTGACTGGCTCGAAACCCGAGAGTGGGGCGTCAGCGGCGAGCCGGAAGGGCCGTTGCCGGCGTGTGACTTTTCGGATCCAAGTGCATTTCCACCGATGATGCTTTTTCCGCCCCAATACCCTGAGCTGGCCAATAAACGGCAGATCGAAGGCTGGGTGCTTGTAAGATTCGATGTGACAAAAGACGGTATCACCGAGAATATTCAGATTGTCGAATCTGAGCCGGGGCGAATTTTTGCCGGATCGGTTCTCGCAGCTGTCAAAAAATGGACGGTCTATCCCAATTGCCTGACTTCAGGATTCAAAGGCGTAAAGGGTGTGGAGCAGCGAATTGATTTTGCTCTTGATTGATGCTGCCAATCTTCCTTAGCCGGAACACTGACATCGCAGACGATTTTGGCTAAAGTCTGTTTCTTGCCATAGACGCATTGGGGCAGATCGGAGGGGTGATGTCCAATTTCATTTTGGTTCTGGCGGCGGTTGAACTTGCGGCTCTCATTTGGGCTTTCCGGCAATGGCTGGGGCAAAAAGATAATCTGGCACTGCTCTTTGCCATGATCATTCTGTTGTCCATCGCGCTCGATGTTTTTTCCAACGGCATCGGACGATTTCTGGGACTCGGGCCGGCGCTGGAAGCATTGATCCGCTTTCGTATGACATTCTTTTTTGCCACTATGCCGCTCTTGATTGCCATCTCTGTTTTGTTTCTTGGGTATGCTGGTGTGCGCTGGGCGCAAAACAAAGCTGTGATCGCGGGGGTCATTGCGCTTGTCGCGGCAGCGGGCGTGTATCAATTCATCGCTTACTGGGATATGGCGCTTTATCCGTCCTGTGTGTTTGATGTAGTGCGCTATGTTTTAGAAGTTCATCCCGACCAGGCTTGCCGCCCCGAAGATGCGGGGCTTGGCGAATTTGCCCTCTCGCCTGTGGTGCCTATTTCGGCGATGGTTCTTTTGTTCACCGCGATTATCCTCGTCTGGCTGACACGCTTTTGGTGGGTGGCGGTACTGTTTTTGGCCTCAAATGTTGCCTCCGCCGTCAGCGTTCAAATTCCGCGTGAAGGTATTATGACCTTTGTTTCCTATCCCTTCGACGGCGTCCTTGGCTTTCTGTTGTGTTTCACCGCCATTCAGCTTTACCGGCGGCGGGCGCGCGCCTGACAACATGTAGAATTTGAGCTAAACTCCCGTAAAAGAAGTGGACGGAAGATATATGCGCAAAACTGCCCCAAACACGTTGCAGATTTCAAGGCCCCGTATTTCTGCGTTCAAATGCAAGAGTGTTTTTGTCTTACCAGCCTTGCTCCTTTTCTTCACTGCTTGCTCAGAACCAACCGTGAGCATAAATGATTGCGGCGAGAACACGAATCCTGCAGCAAGGGTCCAAATTTGCACGAAGTATATTGAATTGGCGCAAAATCAGCCGGTCGATTCTGGCCAACAGCAGATGTTATCCTCGGCTTACATGTCGCGAGCGAATGCTCTCCAAGCTTTGGAACAGCATACGGAAGCGATTGATGATCTGACGACGGCCATTGAGCTGAACCCGAGGACCTTTGCCAACTACCTTCTCAGGGCAATCTCGTATTCGGAAACAGGAAATTACGATGCAGCCATCGAAGACTTAACCAACGCGATGAGGATGAACTTTCGCAAGCCTCTATTTTTAAATTTGCGCGCATTGCAATATGCGAAAACGGGTCAGTATTCCTTGGCTTTGGATGACTACAATGAGTCAATTGAACGCAAACCTGAAGACGTGAGTGCCTATATTGGCAAGGCGAAATTGCTGACGACCGCTTCCGACATTGAGGTTAGAGACACCACAAGCGCTCTCGAGATCGCAGAAGCGGCGGTGAGCTTAAGTCGTTCTGATAGAACATTGGAGGTTTTGGCATACGCCTTGGCGGCCAATAGCAAATTTTCCGATGCGACAGACGCTTTGGAAGAGGCTATTGAATTGTTGAAAAGCAAGGCGCTTTATAACCCCGATAGCAAAACGGAGCTTACCGCCAAAGAGCAAAGAATAGCCGAGCTTGAAGACAGGTTGTCCGAATATCGTGATCAGTCAGATTTGATAGGGCCGTTGGACAAGAAAGTGGATTGATCAGACCCTCTAGTTTATTCTTTGCCACAGAGTTATTTCCACTCGAAGGATTTGCGACGATGATGAGACTACTGGCGGTTTTATGCTTGAGCGTTTTGGTTCTGGGGCCGCAGCAAGCAAGTGCTCAAGAGGATGCGCCGACGGTTTTGGTGACCGGGGCGAATAGGGGCCTCGGTTTTGTCTGGGCTAAAATTTATGCTGAGCGCGGCTGGCAGGTGATTGCAACGGCCCGCAAGCCCGGACAAGCAAAAGACCTCATTGATCTTGCCGATCGCACGGGCAATGTGCGCATCGAACAGTTGGACGTTACGGATACGGGCTCCATTGATGCCTTGGGCGATCGGCTCGAAGGCGTGCCCATTGATGTCTTGATCAACAATATCGGCAGATTGGGTGAAGACGAGGCCCAGAGCTTTAGAGAGCTAGACCGGGAGATCTTTGACGATTTCATGTGGGTCAATGCTTACAGCGCGTTATTCGTCACCGAAGCGCTTTGGGACAATATCCTTGCGGGAGAGCAAAAGAAGATTGCCGGGATCAGCGCTCGCGTGGCGTCGTTTGATATTTATCCGCGCATTCATCGCGGGCTTTATGCCTATAAGGCCAGCAAAGTCGCTTTGAATATGATTATGCGGAATATTGCGCTTGAAGGTGAAGCGGACGGCGTGTCCGCGGTCGTTTTATCGCCCGGTGTGGTCAACACCTATGGCACGCCTATGAATATGGAAGGCATGTCACCTGAGATGAAAGCGGCCATGGTCGATATCGACACCAGCGTCGGCGGCATGATCAAGGTTATGGACGAGTTGACTCTTGAAGGCTCGGGCAAATGGTACCGCTTTAACGGCGATATCATTGCTTGGTGATGACTTTCACTTCGCTAACAATCAATGGAGTTGAGGCGAACTCTTGTCTCCACCCAGACTCCCTTGATTTTCCAGACGTTTGAGACAGTAGCTCCGCAATTTGCAATTGCTGACGAGAGCGCAATTGATCAGGGCATCAAGTCGCGGCTGAATATGATCAATGGGCTCTTGCTTGGCTTCCGCGTAAATACGATCGAGCAGCTCGGAACAGACCTTATCCATATGTCCCCCAATTAAACCTGGTACGTTCAAATATCCCAGATTTACGAGTCTTTCTTTGACCTATGTCAATAATAATCAGAATCATTCGCAATTAGCAAAAGAGCCGTCTCGACCGTTTCATTTGTTGAGATAGACATGTCGAATCATGGCAGAGGCCGCGAATGAGCTGACCTGCGGACCCGGTCGGGTTGTTGCGAAACCGCGCATTTGCCCTAGGTCCTTTGCTTTGGTCGCACCAATGTCACTGGCGCCATTCACCCACACGCAATTTGCTCTAAATCAAAAAAGTTTCTCCAAAAGTCAGGCAGAATAGGCGCTTGAGATGTAAGGGGAGAGGACGATGCCTACTGGTCAGAAGGCGGAAATCCAGATTCGATCACTTTCCGTAGACGACCTTTTGGAGGTTCTGGCCATGGGCTTGCGGGATTTTAAGGCCGCTCCAATCTACGGTCTGTTCTTTGCCGGGATTTTTGTGGTCGGCGGGTGGTTGATGATCTTGATGCTGATCGCCTTCGATTTACCGTTTTTGATCTATCCTTTGGCAGCGGGCTTCGGTCTCATCGCGCCGTTTATCGCCAGCGGATTTTATGCAGTCAGCAGCGAAATTGAAAAAGGTGAAGCGCTCTCCTGGGGTAATATATTCGCCCTAGTCCGGTCTATGTTCGGCCGCGACTTCGGCTGGATGGCTTTGGTCACCGGATTTTCTTTGTTTATCTGGCTCGACATTGCTGCGCTCCTCTCATTTGGCTTTATGGGCGCACAGCTTTTTAGCTTTGCCGAATTGCTGAACCTTATTCTCACGACGCCGGTGGGCTGGGCCTTCCTGGTCATCGGCAATCTGGCGGGCGCCCTCATTGCTTTCGGCGTCTTTTCATATTCGGTGATTTCGATCCCGATGTTGTTTGACCGTGATATCGATTTTATTACAGCCATGATCACCAGCGTGCGCTTTGTGAAACAAAATCCTCGGGTCATGGCGGTCTGGTGTTTTACCATTGCCGCACTGACGATTATTTCGCTGCTCTCCGGGTTGGTAGGATTATTCGTGACGCTGCCACTATTGGGCCATGCCACTTGGCACCTTTACCGGCGCGCGGTTTCACCTGAGCAAAGTCTCTCCGTGGCGGTTTAGAAAATTCTGCTAAAAAATGGGACGGCCTGATCGGGCCGCCCCATCTGTTGTCTTTCTCAGCCGTGCAGGTGTGCCGAAACGGAGGCGATGTGCCGATGATCGGTACCGCAACACCCGCCGACGGCGACCAAATTTCTCAACTGCTTAGACATATTCACATGCAGCTGGCCGAATTCTTCCGGGTTGCCTTGGTCAAGCTCTACCGCATTGTCGAGTTCCGCATGACTCATGCGCGACGCATTTGCCCGCAGGCCGCCGATCCGTTCAACCCAATCTTCATCGTTCTTGAGCGCTCCTTGAAAATGATCAGGATGAGCGCAATTGATCATGTAGTAGATCGGCGGTACCTTGGTATTTTGATCCGTTCTCTCGATCGCGTCTTTCAGAGTCTCCCCCGTTGGAATGCGGCCGTCCGTCTCAACGGTAAATGAAACGACGGTTGGCATATCCATATCTGTCACGGCATCCGCAATCCCGATGGCTTCGTTGACATTGGTTATGGTGATGGCGGAAATCATATCCACGCCGCCCGCGACCAAAGTCTCAATCTGCGGCAAGTGAAATTGATAGGCCTGTTCCGCGCTCGGAATGTCATCAGCGGTATAGCCGTCACCCGCCGGGCCGACAACACCATTGACCAGAATGGGCGACACCCGGTCTTGCCAGGTGTCCCGCAACTCTCGGGCAAACAATACCGCTTTGCGGCTCAAGGACAACATCTCTTCCGGTGATACATCCAATTGACCTGCCCAACGGGTGCAGCCGCGCCAGGTATTGGTATCGAGGATGTACCCTGTATCGGCGGCTTCCGCCATTTCCAGAAACTTGCCAAAATACCGGCGCATGGCATTGAGCGCCGCGTCGTCATTCATCAGCATGATGGCGGCAAATTCCGGGGCCTCAAAGCCCTGCTGAAAAAACAGCCATGTTTCAAGGCCACCGTCCGTCAAGAATGGTGTCTTGGATTGCAGTAATTGGTCAGTGGCTCTCATGATCTTGCTCCCTTATTGCGTGATCGGGGGGCAAGACATACCGACCCCACATCTATTCGGGTAGGCGACTTATGGTTCGGTTTGGCTTAGAAAATTCGTCATGTTATTCAACGGCTTACCGGCAGCACTCGAGAAACAGCTGCGCCGGGGCCGAAAAAACTGTACTGACAGTCCAGTCAATTCCATCGAAAGCAGGAGCTCGGAACGTGGCACGCGGAAAAGATACGCAAAAACGGATCATGGATATTGCGCAAGCCGCCATTCTTGAAAAAGGGTTCGACGCCACGTCTATTGACGAGATCGTCGCCAAAGCCGGCATTACCCGTAGCGGCTTCTTTTATCATTTTGCCGATAAAAATGCGCTCGCCAGTGCCTTGATTGAACGTCATATCGAAATTGAAGATGATTTATTTGATGATCTGTTTGACCGGGCCTTCGAGCTGAGTGACGATCCGCTGCAACGTATGTTGATCGGTTTGAAACTTTTAGCGGAATTGGTCGAAGACATGCCAGATGGCCACCCCGGGTGTATCGTTGCGACTGCGGTCTATCAAGACCGCCTGTTCAATCAAGCGGTGAGGCATGCCAACAAGCGCGCCGTACTCGGTTGGCGGCAGCGTTTCCAATCTATGTTTGATGAGATTGAGGCCGTCTATCCGAATAAGGACCAGGTGGCGACCAGTCATCTGGCCGATATGGTGAGTGCGATTATCGAAGGCGGAATCGTTATGGCGCGGGCGGTGGAAGAACCGGAGCTGACCTCCCAACAGATTCTGTTGCTGCGGTCTTATGTGAAACTTCTCTATTCCCCGCGGCCGTCCTAAAGATTGTTTTGGTGTTGAGCGGGATAGGCTCAATGACCACTAGAGCATGCTGTCCCGTTCGCCGAGAAAATAGCGAATCGTATCGGTGTAATCGAACACCAAGGAGATCGTCAGGGTGGCGGCAAACATCCACATGACGGCTCGGCAGATCGTCGGCATGTCGCCGTTCTTGGCGCGCAAGACAAGATAGATAAGCAACGGCGTCCACAAGACCACGTGGACAATGCCTAGCAGCCGGACATAGCCAACAAGTTCATAAAGCCAGGCCATACCGACCAGCATAGCGGCATTGGCGACAAAAACGATGACCGCATCCAGGCGGGTGTCTTTGGAGAAAATCAGCACTGTGGGTGTAACGGCGATGGCAAAAGCCATCCAATAGAGCCAAGCGGCCATCCAACCGTTTGCCAGCATAAACATGGCATCGTTAAAAGGAATTTGCTCTTCCATCATCATCCCCTCAGATTGATGTGTTTAGCTCCAACTAGATTAGATCTGGCATGAACGGATCATCCAAACGGCAAGCCCGAGTGGTGAAGTCTTATATGTAACACCTAATCTTCGATGACTTCGGCGTCTTCCGGCGTGGAAGTCTTTTCACTCATCTCCCGCGTTTCGCTCTCGTTACCAATGTCTTCCTGCAGAAAGGAAATGACGTCGGGAACAATCTCAGCGCCGGCTTCCTGCACCGCCATATGACCGACACCGGGATAACTGATAAGTCTTGCCGATTCCGCATTTTCCAACAGACCCATGAAAATCGGCGCCTGTTCGAAATGCGCTTGATGATTTTCCTCACCCCATAACAAGAGCGTCGGGGGTTTGATGGCGCGCACCACGGATTCAATATCACCGGGTACATAGGTAATGAGACGCTTGATCTCGGCGGCACGCTGTCCCTCCAGGCGCCATAAATCGTGCCAGCGATCGACAATGGCAGGATCGAGCCGGGTGGGGTCGCCGTAGCCTTGCTTCAGCAGCGCTTCTGGGATGAAGCGCGGCAGAATATATTTGAGAATATTCAGCGCACCTGCACTGTCGCCGCGGTTGGCAATTTGATTGCGGCCCTCAAGCGCACCAGGGCTGAGCAGAATGAGCTTTTCAATACGTTCCGGGTTGGCCGCAGTATAGCGCATGGCGACTGTTCCGCCCACGGAGGTGCCTGCGATCGAGAATGTCTCTAACCCCACCGCGTCAATGAATTCTTCGGCGAGAAACATGGTCCTTTCCATGGTGTAATCGTCGGTCGGGTCGGTGCCGGTTAAGCCGTGACTGGTGAGGTCAAAGCGCACCACGCGATGGGTTTTTTTCAGCTCCTCAACCCACGAATCCCAGCCAATCAAACTGGCAAATTGGGCATGGATGAGAAGGATGGCCGGACCGGTTCCTTCATCCCGGTAATGCACACGGGCGCCGTCAATCTCAATGAATTCAGATTCGTCATTGGCGTATTTGGCTTCCAAGACGTCCCTCGGAATATCCCGGTAGATCCATGTGGCTACCAAAAACGCCACCATAAAAAGTGCAAACACGCCTGCGATAATTTTGCCGAAGAGTTTCAAAGCCCGTCACCCCGTTGTTCAGAAATGACTTTAAGTATAGGAAGGTGGGGACGGCCTTTTCAAGACAAGACTTAGATCCTGCAGGTGTTTGTCCGCGCCTTAGAACGGGCCGAATTTCGCGCATTTTTTGATGACGTGGTTTATTTGGCCGTTATGTCCTGCGCCAGACGGACGCGAGCCACGGTTGCTGATCCCGGGGCAAGCCAGCCGGACGATAATAATGATGGATCTCTTCAAAACCGGCGGCGGTGACAAAGTGGCGCCACATATCAAGGTCGTGATAACAGCAATAGCGCTCACCGTTCCAACCTTCCTGATTTTGTCCGCGCGGGTTGGAGCTAAAAAGCACGCCGCGGGGCCGTAAAGCTTTAGCAAGTTCACCCAACACGCGGGGGAGCTCACGGCTCGGAACATGAAACAGGGAGGCATTGGCAAAGATCCCATCGAAATGATCGTCCGGGAGTTCCAGCGCCAGAAAGTCTTGTGCCCAAACCTCGCAGCCGCTTTCGGCGTGCGCCATCTGCGCGAACGCTGCTGATCCGTCAAGCCCAATAGCCTGATGACCAAGGGTGCTGAAGCTTTTGAGATCGCGTCCGGGTCCACAGCCGAAATCCAATAGGCGATAGGGCGGCTCTCCCTCTATGGCGTTCAGCAAGGCGTCGATATTTTGGCTGACGTCATGGTCTGCTGTGCCGTGTTTGAAGCGCAGCGCCACGCGATTATAATCAGCGATGGTGAGCGCCGCTGCATCGCGCGCCTCTCTCTCTTTATCGGATCCGGATCGGGTCATGTCTCGTGATCGCCGCGTTGAAGACAGGCCTATGTGCCATAAGGTTCAGCTCCCTGTCCAATCTTGTGCCGACAATTCGTCGCACATGACATCACCGTGCAAGTCGTTTAGGTTTAGCCTTTGATGATAGAGCATTGCGGGTCAGAAAACCTACTGCGGCCTTGGCCTTGATAAAGCCCATGCGGATCTTGAACACAAAATATGCCTTCTGGGCGTTGCTGGCGTTGCCGGCCATTCCGATGTTTTGGACGCTGGCCACTCAAACCGTTGGGCCGGAGGGCCAGCCGGTCACCGAATTCTTGTTGCACCCGACAGGCGAGACGTCCGCGCGGCTGATGATCGTCGCCATGGCCTTGTCGCCGTTGCTTTTGATGTTTCCGCGGGTGAAGGCTATTCGATGGCTTTTGCGGCGGCGGCGCTATTTGGGTGTTGCCGCCTTTGCTTATGCTCTGTTGCACACCGTGCTTTATATTGTGGATATGGCGAGCTTGCGAGCGATGCTGGGTGAGTTCTTTGCGATCGGTATTTGGACGGGCTGGTTTGCCTTTTTCATATTCATTCCGATGGCGTTGACCTCAAACGATTACTCTGTTCGCCGGCTGGGCCCAGGTTGGAAGACATTGCAGCGTTTGGTTTATGCCGCAGCTGTTTTGGTTTTGCTGCACTGGATTTTCGTTCACAACAATCGTGCCGCAGCGCTTGCGCACTTTCTTCCTTTGTGCGCGCTTGAGGCTTATCGTATTTGGATTTTATACACCCGCCCCCAACAGGTGGCATAACAGTGAAGGAGTACGTGATGAAAAAGTGGATGCTGGCAGGCGTGATGGTCTTAATTCCGCAGGTGGCGATGGCAACGGGCATGTATGAATGCGAGCCTGTGGCAGAGGATCAATGGATGTCGGAAGCGGCTCTCACCGAAAAACTGGAAGGGGAAGGCTGGCAAGTCTCCCGTATGAAAGTCGATGGCAATTGTTGGGAAGTCTACGGCACAACACCGGAAGGGCAAAAAGTCGAAGGGTATTTTCATCCCACCACCGGTGAAAAATTGCTGCTCAACCAGCGTGGCACGATCATCTTCCGGGCCGAGGAGTAATTCGGCACTACACGTCACTTGACCGGGGTGTCGCCGCGGGCCGGAGTCGAACCCGCATCGGTGCATTCGACCAATGCGGCTGTCTTGCCCTTGAAGCGATCTCGGCGAAGGGATACGTCTTGCGAGGGAGTCACCTACAGCATAGCTAGGTGAGGGACTCTGTCGTCTTCTCTATGTTAGGTTTGGGAGCTATTTGAGAGAGACGATCGCGCCCAAGATGTCATCCGACAACAAAGAGCCATACTCCGCCTTTCGAATTTTCCGCTATGTCGTGGCTGGCATAGCGATTTTCGCGCTTATTGGCTTTGCCGTTTCGATGTTTGATATTCAGGAAGGCGAAAATCTCGGTCCGTTGCGTGGTGGCCTTCTGGCAATTCTTATTCTCGCGACCGTCGTCAATATACTTGCCTACACGATAGCCTTTTTGTTCTATCCGGAAGATTTAGGCCCCAGCGAGCCGCAACTTTATACAGATGGCCGTTTGAATAGGCGGTCGAAGAAATTGCTGGGCTGTGGACTTATATTGTTCGCATTGATTGTCTACTCGCTTCTCACCGCTCTCTATTCGCTCATCTTCGGATAGATATTTTGCGAGAAAGGCGCGCGGCCGCAGTTAAGCAACGATAGGGGATTAGAGTTGCGCCCTGCACTCTGTTGTTATTTTGGCGAAAGCCGGAATCCACTTTGCCGCGCGAAGCGCGGCCAACAAGATGCATCTTTGCATGACCTGGATCCCGGATCTTCGCTCACTGACGTTCGCTGTCCGGGATGACGGCAGAGTTTTGGCAAATCCGTGCCTCAAGCCCCCTTAATCTCCTTCACCGCCGTCGTAAACAGGGCCATTTGTTCGACCGTGCCGATGCTGACCCGGCATTTGGTGTCAAAGCCCGCGACGCCGCGCATCTGAATATTTTTTGCACGCAATTGGGATGACAAGTCGCTCGCCGGCATGCCTGCATCGAAAAACACAAAATTTGTGGAGGAGGGCGCGTATTCAAGGCCGAGCTCCTCACACATATCCATTACCATTTGCCGTCCCTCGATGATCTTGTTGCGGCTGAAACTCTGAAAGGCGAGGTCTTGGTAGCTGGCTATAGCGGCTTTCAGGCCCAGCATGTTGAGAAACGACATTTGTAAAGGCTTGATGTTTTTGACTACCTCTTCCGGGGCCAGCCCATAGCCCACGCGAAGGCCCGCCATGCCGTGAAGTTTGGAGAAGGTCCGGGTCAGCAACACATTGGCCCCGCTGCGCACCAAATCCACCATGGCATTTTTCTGTGGATTGTCGGTAAGTTCCGTATAGGCTTCATCCACCAGCACCAACGCGCGGGATGAAACCCGTGTGCAAAAGGCGCGCAAATCATCCGGGTTCAAAAGCGTCCCGGTTGGGTTGTTGGGATTGCAAATGTAAATCAGCCCGATGTCGTCGGTCAGCGCCGCTTCCATAGCTTCCAAATCATGGATGTAATTGGCGGTCAGTGGCACTTTGACGATTTCGGCGCCTGCGCGTTCCGCATAAGGCTGCAACATGTCGAAGGTGAGATCGGCGGCTAGCACTTTTTTACCTTGGGATGCGGCCCAAAGCCCGGCCATGCGCAGAAGCTCACCGGAGCCCGCCGTGATAAAGACTTGGGACTTGTCCAATTGTTCTTGTGCAGCGATCAAGCCTTCCAATTCCATCCGCGGACGGATGGCATAGCGATGCGCTTCGTCAAAAGCTTCATACATAGCTTGCCGCGCCTTGGGCGAGGGGCCGTAAGGGTTTTCATTGGCGATGAGGCGGATGGGGCCGCTAAGGTCCTGCCGCTCGGCCACGGTGCAGGTCTCGGCCAGTGTGGGCGTTGCCGCGAAACCGGCCGCCAAAGGCGCTGCTGCGCCCGCTTTCATTAAAGAGCGTCTGTTGAGTGTCATCGCGTCTCTCCCCGAGTCTTTATTTACGCAGGGAGTATAGCGCGAATGGCCCGCCTGGCCAGAGCCCGGCCTGGAGCTTCTCATCTGATGCGAATGGCAGTGTTGCCTTGCCACCTGGAGAACGGCGGGACGAATTGCTGCCGAACGCGTCCATTCTTGTCTACGCTTGCTTACATCGTTTTCCAGCTGAGGGTCAGATTGAATGATCATTCGCAGTCTATTTTGTGCTTTGCTTTTGACCTTTGCCGTTCCGGTCTCCAGCGCGCCGGCTCAGACTCCGAAAGAGGATAGCGAATTGACCAAGTTCGCCGAATGGCACCTTGGCTTCACCACGAATATAGAGCAACGCGATGCAGATCTGGCAGCTGGCGTTGACCCCCGTTGGGCTCTCAGTGAATTGCGTTTTCACCGAATTTGGAAAACTCGCAATGACGGGTATTGGCTCTATTATGAAACCAGTCAGCCTGATGTGCGGCCGGACCGTAATGAAATCTGGCGGCTTTATCGAAACGACCACGGAAACCTAAAAGTCGACATCTATTTGTTTAACGACATTGAAGCGGGTCTGGCCTATTGGGGTCAAGGTGCCGATGCGGCCGTCTTTGATGCCATTAGTCTCGAAGATCTCAACACGCGAGCCGGATGCAATTCCATCTATCACTGGCGTGCAGACTTTGAGAGGTTTGTCGGTGTCAATCCCCACGAAGAATGCATGACATTCGGCGGGTCTTATTTATTGCAACATGTCGAGATCAGCAAAGCCGAAGACGGCACCTTGGTGCGCAAGGATTGGCATGTGTTTTACGACGAGAAAGGAGTCGCCAAACGCGGTGCCGGCTTCAAGTTCGGTGATCAAGGGCCATACATTCATCTCTATACCGAGCGCTATGCGCTGGATTAGACAGACACTCGCCCGTGATCAAGCCTATTTGGGTGGTTCGGCGAAGAATTTGTCCGATTTGAAATAGCCGGTTTCGCCGCCTTTGATGTTGTAATCATACCATTTCTGGATCTTGCCGTCGCGCACCAGGAAGACCCCCAGAATGTGATAGGGTGAGCCTGGCAAAACCGAGCCGTCTTTCATGTTGAAATAGTCGGTCCGTTCATTGATCACAATATCGCCCATGGTGTGGGAGCGATGAATGTCCCAGCGGAAATCTTCGCCCCTGTCAAAGAAGGCCGACATGGTTTTCCGGAAGCCTTCGTGACCATTAATCAGCGGGCTGCCTTCAAACATGAGATATTCCAGATCCTCGGCAAGATAAGAGATCAGCAGCTCCACATCACGTTTGGCCCAATCCCAGCAGAAATTGTTGACGAGATCCTCATTGGCTTTTTCAAAATCAAGGATCGGGCCGCGGGAGGCAGCGGCCTCAGCCACGGTCGGCATAGCGGCAAAGGCCCCGCCGATCCCGGCAGCTTTTAAGAAGGGGCGGCGGGAAATTTCCAGGGACTTTTTCGTGTCTGACATGTCGTGTTCCTAATCAAAATCAACGGGTGAATCATGTCTACACTATACCGTCCCGGCGCCCCTTCGGATCAAATTGCCGCTGTCAGGGTCGAAAAACCGGCCTCTCTGTTCTCTGTCCGGTTGGGGCAATCCATGATTCACCGGCGTCATTCCGGCCCCTGATCACTGTCCGGGATAAATTCCAACCGGACTCTAGTGCGCGTCAATGGACGCGCACGAGCGGCAGACGCGACAATAGGGCACTAAGGGTTCACCACCTCGAATTCTTGAAATACCAGCCCGTGATCGTAAAGTTTGCTTTTGACAGGTTTAAGGTCAACGCCCCCAGCATAGTCACCGAAGAGTTTTGTGCCGGCGCCCAATACGATTGGCGCTCGCTTCAAGCGTAGGATATCAATCAGTCCATTTCGCATGAGGGCGCCCGCGAAAGCGCCGCCGCCACACAGATAGATCGGATCGTTGATTTCTTGCTTTAACGCGGCGACGTGCTCAGTCGCATCGCCGCGCACAATTTCCATCTTGCTGTTCGATGGCAAAGTGAGGCTCGAGGAAAACACCACGCAGCGCATATGGGGATAGGGATTGTCGCCGGGTTTGAGTTCGTGTTCGTAACCGAATTCATAGGTCGCCCGGCCCATCACGGCACAGGCATATGTTTTCAGCCGTGCGAAATAATCGTCGACGACCGGGCCTTGGGTGGCAAATTTCGAAATATCGCCTTGCGGTCCGGCGATAAAACCGTCCGCCGACACGGCGACGTCATAGATGACGGAAGACATGAGATTCTCTCCTGTGATGTGAAGTAAACACGTCAGGCACAAGCGCCTTGTTTTTTGGTTTGTGTTTACTGGATCACCGGCAGAGTCCTCCTCATATGCGACCGTAAACTATGCTAAAGTACTCTGTACGGCAAGCGGGTTGCCACCGGCAGATGGCAAGCACGGGCGCCGCTGGTGCTCATAAGTGAAATATGATTGCATCTTTCTGCTCAACCGGTCTGGGTAACACTGTTCACTGAACTAAGATGAGGGACGAGCGGATCATGTGGCAGACACTTTGGCAAAAGGCGGTTAAGGCTCTTACATCGGAATCGACGACATTGCCCAAAGACATCATCACTGAGTTGAAAGACTTCCCGCAGATGAGTACCGGCGCGCCCATACCGCAGATCTCAAAGGCAAACGGGGCGCTCGTTTTGATCTATCGTTGTTTTGAAGAGGATGACGGTGTCGAGCGATGCGCTAAGGTCACCTTTGAACGGGCCTGGTGGTATCAAATGGGCTGGCCCAATGATGAAGTCTTGCATGCTCACCCGCTCTACAGGAATGGCCTTAAGTTTTATGCGGTGCAAGAGGTTTCGCCGTCGCTGCAAATCGCCAGGCTCAAAGCGGGCAATTCCCGTCATCATAAGCATCATGACGGTTTCTTCGCCGATAGCCGCCATCTCATCTTCACATTTAAAGATGAAACCTTGGAGGTTGTATGTGAGGGATACACAATAGAGAGGATCGAAGGTGACCCGTATGGGCTGAGTAAGAATGTTACTCGGCTCTAGGGCGGGGCTGCTTACCGGTATTGTTATAATTGCGCTCGTAGATGACGTAGCCGTTGTCGATCAAAAGCAATTTGAGCCGGACGTGTCCTGTGCGCTGTTGATTGGCCAGATACCCCTTATCAACTCTGATAAAACACACCTCACCTTTGCCCAAACCGTACGTGCCTGGTTTCAAGACATCCTGTTCCATCAGTGTTGGGAAGGCTTGGTAGTAAGGTCCTCGCGGCAATCGGTTCTGGGGTGGGCAAGACGCCAAGACCTTATTCATATGACGGGCGGAGAAACGCAAGATGAATTGGACCCCCCTTAAATTGGGACCGGCCGCTTCATTTCGATAGAGCTCATCGGCAAAGAGCGGCAGCTCAACCGGCATTTCCTGTGAGATTTGTGTGGTGGGTTGGTCTTGGTACCAGACAAATGCGGCAAAAGACGCAATCAAGCCGATGGGTAAAAGGGACAGAGATCGCAGCAATAGGCGGCCAAAGCGAAACTGCGCGCCACGTGACCAAACATACCAAAACGCGATTCCGGCAAGGCCGCCGTAAAAGATGGCGAAGGGCAAACCTTTCAGAGTTCTTGCAGCAACAAATGTGAGCTTTTCATAAAAATCCTGAACCGAAAAGACAGAGTGATTGGCAAGGAGGTCAAACGCGCCCAATACAATGATGGTCAGGATCACGCCTGCAAGAAAGGCCCGGCCATATGTGAACGTGATCACCTTTGACAGGCCTGCGAAAGCTAGACTGCCTATGGCTAGGTTAAAGATAAGGGCGATCGAGAAGCCGATGAGCCAGAGTAGGGCGATAATTGTTACATTGGATTCGCCCGGCGGGATGAGGCTTATCAGCAGCACGCCACCGGCCATGAGCGAAATCGGCAAAAGTGCTGCGGCTACACTGGCATCGAGATATCTCATTTTTCCCCCATTTGCCGCACTAAGGTTCGCTCTTAGAATAGGATCACGGCAATTGTGTGACGGGTTCTTCTTGCTGCGTGAACACATCTGATTCACAATGGGCGTGCCATGCCACCGCGAACCAACTGTCATGAAACCTAATCCTGCCCAAGACGAAACTGTCGCCTATCGCTGGAGCCGGTGGAAGCTGTTCGAGCGATTGATCATCGGTTTGGTGATGTTTTTGATTTTTGGCTTCTTCTTGCGCGCGCTTTGGCAGATGCCGTTTTCCTTTGACATTTGGACCGTTGGGCTTGCCGTCTTGGCCTTTCCCCTTTGTGTCGTGCTGACCGCAATGGGCGTTTACGTCTTTGTGCAAGCTTTTCTTCTTTTGCCCAGCCGCCGTCCGGCGCTGATTCTGGACCGGGACGGCTTGGCGTATTTTCGTGCATTCACCCTCCTGCCGCCGTTTCAGCTTATGAGCTATATGCGCATCCCGTTTTTGCGTGTTTGGTATATTGAGAAACAGGCGTTGGAATTCCAAGGCCAAAACGGCGATATGCTGAACGTGTCATATCAATTGGACGGTATGTTGAAATCCAAAATTCTGAACATAGATCCCAATCTCATCAAGGCGGAGCGGGGTGAGGTTGAAGCGCGTTTGAAAGAGACGTGGAAGGCCCGTAAACAAGAAGAGCCGTTCGACTGGACAACGCAGCGCTGGTAAGATGTATGATCAAGGCTTAAAAACGTTCAAGATAATCCCACCAGGCATTCCAGAAAGCCCAACCGGCAATAGCGCCAACCGCACCCAAGATCGCGCCGTTGATAAGCGCATTCGACAATGCATCAAAGGGTGGCTCTATCTGGAAAACGACATAGATCAGTCCATTCATAAAGACCGGTGCAAGCCCGCCGATGGCACCAATCGCCGTTGCGTAAGGCCATGTGGGCGTGATTGGCTTGGGCGAAAAAAATAGGATGGGTGGTACGAACAGAAAACCAAAGATGACGAAAACCGGAAATGAAAGCACAAATGTTACGCTGCCGACCATGCGCAAGCTGACGAGAAACCGATGGGGGCAGCAGCCCGACCACAATTCATTTCCGTAAGCAATCCCGAAAACTATGATCAACGCAAGAGTCACTGAGGCAACGAATGCTGCGACCAGAATTGCATAAATTCCTTGTTTCATCAGAAGAGTTTAGCATGAGTCCTCGGGTTACGCCCAAGGATGACATGTGCCGGCAGGGTCAAACGTCGACTGTTTCGATCAGCGCTAATTTGGGATAAACGATTTTGTATTGAGGCGTCACACATGTTGATCGATCAGGATGGGATTGCCATCCGGGTCGATCAAAAGAAAACTGGCAGGCCCCTCTGTGGTTTCGTCCGCCTCGCTGACAAGCTCCACACCATTTTCTTTTAATTGCTTTTGGATGACGCGTACATCGTCAAACTCGGCAAGGGGCTCGGCCTCTGCATCCCAGCCCGGATTAAAGGTCAGCATGTTTTTATCGAACATGCCGTGAAACAGGCCAATCGTGGTCGTGCCGTTGCGCATCATTAGCCAGCCTTGGTCAAATTCACCGCCGATGACGGTAAAGCCGAGCTTCTCGTAAAAGGCTTGAGAGGCGTTTAGATCTTTAACCGTGAGGCTGACGGAAAAGGCACCGAGTTTCATGAGCGGTCTCCAGGTTGAGGTGTGTGGCTTCAAGTGTTCTCAATGTAACGCAGGAAGGCTTCGAGAAGCATTTCTGGCAGGACGGCCGTGAACACGGCCCAGGCAAGAGATGCACAAACACCGTAAAGCAGCATGAGCAATATCGTGCGATTGGGTTCTTCAATATTTTCGGAAATGAATGGCCCGCCTTTTGACAAAAACTCAATCGGTGGTCTGTTCCGATGAACTGGATCATTCGTACGCAGGCGATAGACGATCCATCCAAAGGCCGCTCCGCCGCCAAAACAAAAGACGGCGAGCCAGCGGATGTAAGACCCGAAATCCTTGGCAAGACCTCCTGCGAGCAAAGGCACCGCTAGAATCATAATGGTCATGATCGTGCGTTTGTGCATGGGGTCAGTTCATCATAGAAGGACAGGATCCCCCTCACTCTTTGGGATAACGGCGGTATTCCACCACGGGACCGATAATGTGGCCGCGATGATCATTGTTCAAAACCAATGTGGGGAAATCATCATTGAGGGGCACAAGCTCAATAATGGGCGTGCCTTTGTCTGAGCCCCGGTGGCGGAATTTTTTAAAGGTGGCGGCCTCTTCGTCTTCCAGTTTGGCCACCACCAAATCACCGGGCTCGGCCTGTACATCCGGATCGATAATAATGACATCGCCGGGGGTGAAGTCCGGCTCCATAGACCGTCCGTCTACGGACAATGCAAATGCATGTTTGCCGAGCTGCCGGTCAGGAAAGACATAGCGTTCGAAGGCGCCGGGCGCATAAGGGTCGGTCACTTCCGACCAACTGCCCGCTGCCACTTTGTCAATCACCGGCACTGCCTGCCGGCGGCTCAAATGACCGCCCGCATCAGGCGTTCCCGCACCGGTCAACAGCCATTCCACATTGACCTGGAATAGGTCAGCGAGTTCCGCCAGGCGCCCACGTTTGGGGTCCGACTCCCCGGACTCCCATTTGGAGACCGATTGCCGGGAGATCCCGAAATGTTTGGCCACGGCCGGTTGAGCCATATGGGCCCGTTCCCGGGCGAATCTGATCCGTTCCCCTAATTCCATGTGACTCTTATACACCAATTCGCGTCAACCGATAGGCACCTTTTGGTTGACGTTAAGCTTTATGAAGATTAAAGTATGTCACGTATTGATTGACATAGTCAATCAACTGGCCCGTGATAGCGGGCCATCACCACACGTTTCACGTTCCGGGCCCGCAAAAGTTGACGGGTTCGGCAACCGGCCTCCGGACAGGCGTTTGACGCCACTCCGGTGCCGGAACCGGCAGGCTTGGGCCTTTTTCGGAAGGCCAGGTTTGGCAGAACACCCGCGTGGGGCTTCACCCCCCAGGCGTGGGGTGCGAACCCCCGCAAACAGAGGCGCCGCCCCAGCGTCTCGGCCTCACGCGGGCACTGCCTTTTCAAGGGCGCAGCACGGGGGACGGAAACAGAGGACGAAAAACGAGGATGATTACGATGAACACGGATGATTGGGATGAGACCACGCGCATTTGGCAACCGCGCAAAGTGCCGTGGTGGATGGTGGTGGTGGCGCTGCTTTATGTCGCTGTGCCGGTGGTGATCGGCATGGCTATGGGGTTCGTGCTGGGTTGACAAACGGTTGTTCCGGCGAAAGCCGGAATTCAGTGAGCGTCAATAGACGCGCACAAGATGCATTTTGAGTTTTCTGGATCCCGGATCGCTTGCGCGTTTCACGCGCTGTCCGGAATGACAAGTGAGCAAACAAAAAGAGGAGAACAACTCCCATGCAGCGTTCCATGCATATTCTGGCCGAAGTGGCGCAGGAGACCGGCGTGGCACCGGACGATTTGCGCGGGGCCAAACGGACCCATGATATTGCCAAAGCCCGCTTCATTGCCATCTATGCGATCCGCCAGGCTTTGGGCCTGAGCTACAATCAAATCCGGCGAATGTTTGACTACAAACATCACACCAGCATTATGTATGCCATCGCCCGGGTGGAATCGGCGCCGGCTTTGAAAGCCGTCGCCAACCGTATCATTGAACGTCAAGCGGCGTGAGGAGCGGGGGTCATGGCAAGACGAGGCCGTCCCCGCAAAGCCGGACGCCGCACCAAAAGCGGACGGCTCTCCCGCGCGCGGGATCGTGTGGGTGAAGGACGCATACACTATGTACTGCGCGATCTCGGCACCGCTGACTTATTGCAACGCAAAGCCGAAGCTTTGGGGGCATGCGCCGGTGCCACGCGGAAAATTCGCGCAGCCTTGAACACGCAACGCATCGGGCCGCTGGAATATAAAGCGCGTCTCTCCCGAGCCGCCGGATGTGACTTGTCCCTCAGCGACAATGCCCTTGGCATTTTGTTTGCGCGGGGGATGATCACGGAAGCCCAAATGAATGCAGGCCTCACTTACGCGAGCCTGCGCCGCAAATGGCAGGCTTTTCCTCGCGCCGATGCCAGGTCGAGCCATATTCAAGATTATGTTCAACGCTCTTTCACCTCCGACACCCAAGAGGACCCCAGCCAAACCGCCCGCGACGCGGCGGGCCGGCGCTATCTCGCCCTCGACGCCGAGCTGCGCCGCCTCAGCCCGGCGTATCGCGCAGCCATATATAATGTATGTGTGCTGAATCAGTTGCCGGAGCCGAGGGCGGATATGCGAGTGTTACGCGAGGGATTGGAGGTTTTGGAGGGCGCAGTTTGATCAGTTTACCAAAAACAACACTCTGATGGTCCGCAAGTCACGTTTCCCGTTTCTTTACTATGGACAGATAACATTGAAACAAGCGCGATGAGGCGCGGCTTGCTTCGTCGATAATGCGACGAGTTTTCGAAGCCTGATCAAAAGACTGCTTTACAATGTTCACTGATCTTCCAATGTCTCTGGTTCTATTTGTGTTCGGAATACTGGGCGCAGTATCCTGGTTTGCAGCGGTGCAATTGGAAAAAAGGCGTGCCATACGCGATTTTGATCTAGAGCATAGGCCTTTTACTTGGGGCTATTTCTTCGCGATTTTTCACGCTCTGGTCCCACCGGTTTTCCTGGTCACAAACGAACTGATACAACCGAGGTTCAATTCGATGGCAGATTGGGTGTTTCCACTCATTGCGTTCGCTTTTTTGTGGGGGCTTTGTTTTTCCATCATTCGGCAAAACTTGATCACTTTCTACATCTTCACACTGATGACATTGAACCCGATTTATTGGGTGGTCAACGTCGTCTATATCTCGCGCCGATGGTCTGAACGTGACGACTATTGAACGGAGAACAGGTTAGCTCTTTATGAGTGTGAAAATGATAAGATGATGTCGCGTATTCTACTTCTAGTAAAATACTCGAATTCATCCTTTTCGCTAATACGCCTTCCATGTTGATTGCACAGCGGAACTTGTCCAAACTCGCTTCGGAATGATAGCAGCATGGCACGTTCAAGTTTGTGCCAGGTTTTAACACCTTGCCTGCTCTTGCAGGTCACCAGGTACACAGAAAAGCTGTTTACACCATGAATATCTAGAATTTGCTGAGCGTGGTTTGCCGCACTCTGCGCAGCTCTGTTTATTCCCTGCTTAGTTGTCCCAATGTATGCGATTGGAGATCCTCCGTATTCGTACTTGATGTTCTTGTTTACGACCATCACGTAAACTGCCTTTTGCTTTCCAAGTCCTATGTTGCTGATTTGAATAGCTGGCGTTCTGTTTTTTGAAATGGTAATTTTGCGTCCGCTGGGCACCTAGATCACCTCTTTTTCTGAGGAAAATTGCAAATAGTTCGAGTTGACGAATGCTTGCCGTGAAGTATTTGCTTATGCAGTTGTTTCCCGATTGTCTCTGGTGCAAACGACAGGTCAGGTGGCACCAGTTAGAAGCCCGAAGTCAACGCTGATAAGATAGCTCAATCGTGTTCTTCGGCATTGTTGTATTTACTACTCCGCCAAAACTCCATCATGAATAACTCGGCCCGGTGACACGAACTCACCGTCTACGAGGCAGGAGAGTCCGCTGGTTTCGTTCTCTAAACATTCAAAGTCACGTTTTAGGGGCTCGCAGGTATCGGTTTCTCCGCATTGCGCTAAAACAGCCTCAAGTTTGGAAATCCGTGCGGCTCGGTTACGGAGTTCTCGATCCTGTTGCTGCAGTCGTTGGTCCTTCTCCAAAGATGTGGCATCTTTAGAGAGGCCGACGGCACGAAGTCTGTCAATCTCGTCTTCTTGGTCTGCCACCAATTCAAAAACCTGCGGCAGAGAGTTTCGCTCCAATATCTCTGGCGCACTGCCGTCGAGAGCCGTTTGATTGAGGGCTCCTAAGGTGCTGTTGACAGCTTTCAAGTTTAATTTTGTATCGGATGCTGGGGCGGAAGCCCCTGACCTGTCATAGTAATCCGCTTCTACTTGCCTGGCTCTTTGCTGTGCCTCCCGGGCAAGCCGAGCGATTTCTTGGTCCCCTCCATCGTTACAGTTTCGGCAGACGATTCCTTTTCCGGCCTCAATGGCTATCTCAATGCTTTTCGTAATCGAATCAAGAGGAATCAAAGCCAACGCAATAGCAATGATGGGTGCCGCCATAAAATCTCTATTGAGTAAAGGTGGGTTTAGCGATGCCTGTCTCAAAGAGATGCGTTGGGCGAACCAAGGGTCCCAAATGAGTTCATCGGTGCGGTTCCAGGGAGGTAAAATACGGCTGAAAAATTTTCGGAATATGTGTTTGTCGATGTGCTTCGAAGCTCTTCGTTCTGGCGAGTGTACCTTGACAGTTCTATGAACATTGTTGTTTTGTTTTTGCCATTGAAAGGTAATGAAGTCCGAACCTTTTCTGTGTTCTATAACGTCCGGAATCCATTTTGAGAAAAGCCTATTTTCGTTTTTGGACTTATTTCCGCTAAGCCGATTGTTTACAACAAATCCGTAAGAAGGTCTGTTGAGTTGTCTATTGTTGATCAACGGATTTAGCGAATGAATAAGACAAGACTCCGTATTTTCTGCATCATCGCTAATACCGTTTCGCAGCCTCGGGGCGGCTAGCAATCCAAACCAATATTTTGCAGCGCCACCGGCGTCCTCGATCAGTCTAAGATTGGGTGATGTTCTAATTCTCTGATGAAGCGATTGGCTTGGCGATTCGGCAAAGTGGGGATCGTCCTTATTGATTCCAATATAAAGCGGCTGTTTACTTCCAACAGAGAAACTTTTGAGACGGCCAATTACCATATACAGACCGAAATTGGGGTAACCGGCATTCTCCATTTCTTGGGCTGCGTTAGCGCAAGCTGTCTTGTCTTCAAATGGGCCATGCCAATCGACGACTGCTGACCACGCCTCTTTTTGATCTGTGCTTTGTGAGATTGCGGCTTCCGAACCGGCGGCTCTCAAAGATTCAGTTTGTTCAAAGGCTGTTCTGCCTAGCCAAAAATTCATTCCCCAGCCCCGGTATGAAACTCCAACGATGTTTGGAACGCGGTACAGACTCGAAACCCAACGCCTATAGTTTGCCGGGGACTCCGTATGCCATCAACCGCTAATCCATACCCCATTTGGGTGAAAGCCCGGTCTGAAGTTTAAATTCAGTCGCAATCGCAATGCGTTGAGATCAGCTGTTGAAAAGTGCTATCCAGCTTTCGGCAAAACCGATCACATGGTGATATAATAACCATTCTGTCTGACGCAAGATGGGAGGCGTTCCCATGAATAAACTCAAACTGATTCTGGTTGTTGCTGTGTTCGCAGTCGCTGTGCCAACGGCAATATCTGCCATCGACAAGTCAAATGTTCCAAACGCAGAATTCTCTTCGCGCGCGTTGACCGATTGCCAAGCTAAAGAGGCTGATCGTCTGGTTGATGAGTCTCGCGATGCCTACAGGTTTGGTGAAGATGAGCCACGCAATTGTCCATGTCCATATGATGAAGCATCAGATGGCAAGCGATGTGGATTGCGAGCAGCCTACATTAAGCCGCTTGGGGAAAGGCCGCTTTGTTCCCGTGATGATGTGGGAATAGATAACCTCAATAAGGCCTGTCCAGCCGCTGGCGTATAGCATTTTTTGGTTTGATTGCGCGGCGGTGATATCCTGGCCTCATGAACATTTTGGATTTTCAGATCATAGAGCCCAATCGCGGATGTGATTTTACGGTGGATGGTCACTCGCTTTTGCGGCAATTGAACAGCAGCGGCGGTGGGCGGTTTGAGCATTTGGGACAAGCTCACTGGGATCTGATGGGCACGTTTTCAAAAGGTTGGGCGGACCTCAATAAATTTTCGCTGAGACAATTGTTGCTGCTTGAAGAACCGGAATCGAGAAGCGATCGCTATCTGCTATATCGTTGCTGTTTATGTGGAGACATTGGCTGCGGCGCGTTTGGTTGTGAGATCACGCGCGATGGCGACACAATTGTCTGGAAGAGCTTTGCATTTGTGAATGGTTATGAATCCCCGGATCCCCGCCCGCGTGTGGGCCCGTTTTATTTCGACTTTGATGCTTACAAACAAGTGGTTGAGCGAGCTGCCGCCGTCTGAGGGCTCTTTTCTTTAGGGTCAAACCATTCGTAGGAATCCATCTCTCATCTGCGTGTTATCATGTCGAAGAAGGTGGGTTTGCCTTGACAGGCCCGGCGATGTTGCCAAACAGCAAGGAGGGGGCAGAGGATTCCGAAAATGAAAACCATGCTCCGGCCGCCTGTGCGGTTGGACCGGATCTGTGCGTTGCGGGTGTCGTCGTAACTGCGCGCCATCATGCCGTCGACTTCAAGTTGATAAATACGTCCGCGCGCATTGTATTTTATCTGTGCTTGTGCACCCGTCTCTAGGGCGCGCCATACTGTTTCGCGCGCACTTTCGCTGCCGAGATAGTGATAGACCGGGCCTGCGTCTTGAAAGCTGAGGCTGACTTGCGACTTGTTTTGCTGCAGCATTTCAAGCCGGCCGCTTGCAGTTTTTAAGTCACTGAGTTCGGGAATATTCCTATCGGGGACAAGCCAGTTCAAAAGCCCCATGCCGGTGAACACGGAAAGCGCGAGGCCAAACACCAGCCAGCCCACAAAGCCGAATTTGGCTTGCTTTTTTCCTGTTCCGCCTTGGGCTTCGCTGGCTGCCCGCCGATATTGTTTGGCTAGAGCTTTTTCGTCCGCGCCATTGAAGGCCTGTTTCCACGTCACATAGAAAAACGGCCAGGACGGAAGAACCACCAAGCCAACGAACAAACCGGCGATGATTGGATAGGCGTCCGCAAGGACTTGCGTCGCCCATGGCGCCCCGGCCCCGAGCGCTGCCAAACCGACACAGAACATCAATCCGGGACGGCCCGGTGTCTCACGCAGCCAGTCGTGATAGCGCCGAAGCCAGTCAAAATAGAAATAGTAAAAAACATGCATAGCCGCCGGTTCCGTTTCATTGCCACCTTAGGGGAGCGCCGTTTCTGCCACAAGGCAGCTCAGGTTTTTAGACGTCCTGTTGGGACGGTCTCTGTTTCGAGGCGGGTAGGGGATTGGGTGCACCGGGAAATCTTGTATAGTCCGATCTCATATCATTTCCGGCGCATGATAACGGGCAGAGGAGGAGCGTGACGCTTGCGGTTTTTGGATTTCTTTCGGCGCGGCTCCAAACGGCCGCGCGTGTTTCTTGGCTCCCTAGGTGTCGAGCCGCGATCGGGCCTGACAGATATCTTGGAAGGATCCGGTCCACCGGGTGCTGAGCTTACCCCGCATCGATTGTTGGGTGATCTTCGTGAAGTTTTTGAGTTGCCGCGGTCGGACGAAACACAAGACGTGATAGCATCAGACTTGGCTCTGGACATATTTGTTGCCAAATACCAATTCGGTCTTTTTGCCGAGGCGTTTGCACTTCCGCTGATTTGGCGGCCCAGTGTCAAATTGAAAGCGCGTCTCTATTATTTGAAGAGCGGTAAATTGGTTCGAAACTTTTCCGTTACGGCCAAGCCCACTTGGCGGGAGTATGTGAACAGTATGCTTTCCCAAGGCCTCTTACCACGACTCGGTAGACCTCTCGGAGATGAACAGGTGCGCGCGCTTCATCGCCGGGCGGCGTTGAAACTCTTGGAGCAAGTGATCAAAGCAGCGTATCGATGACGACAGCTGACAGAACATGAGAGATATACAAGCGCTTAGCGCGCATTCGGAAACCGGGTGTTATGCCTTGAAGCCCTCGTAGTGTGGCATTATGTCATTAGCTCAGTCTGTGACAGCAGTCTTGGTGTCAGGTGGACATGACCCCTGTTGCCTTATGGTTTTCTTCACCTCTCGCGGGTCCAGCTGACGGCGTTGACAACTGAAAGAGGACCAATTGCGCCGGTCAATTCCCCGTGACATAGTTAACGTGTGATTCCATTGAGAGTCGGCCCATGATGCGATCCGGTCATTTTGTGCAATTCTTACCCGTCCCGGCCTTCGAAAATTTCGTTTTCCGCACACCCAGCGACATGTTCCGCCGGGGCGCTCCAAGTGATTTTCCGAACCCGGATCATATTAGAATTTCTTGTGCAAATTTGTTTGTAAACCATTGGTTTTATTGGAAAAGTGCCAAAATTTGGCCTAAAATCAACGTCAATCTTTCTTAGGATGTTTACGGTTTCAATTTGCAGATGTGGCAAAATTGACTAAGACAGGACCCTTGTGCCGCCGATCCGGCACAATAGAGAAAGGCGATAAATGTCAGATCAACATGTCCGGGGTAAAAAGGCCAGGGGTGGTCAATGGCGGCGCGGGTTGGCTGGCGTGCAGAAGTTTGTGCCCGGCACCGGTCCGGTCTGGACGGAAGAGGAGTTGCTGGCCGAAGTGAAACGGGTCCCCCATGCTCCCGGTCGAGGCAAGCTTCTGAACTATTTCTTGGTTCAGCGGAAGAGAAAAGCTTCTTATGGGCAGAAACTAAATGCGGCAGTCCGCGTTCTTGGCGCTCCGGCACACGCGTCTGGGAAAGTGATTCATGAAACGCTTATCTTGCGTGACGCCCCGGCCGAAGAGACTTCAGCCATTGCCGCGGATGAAGAATTGCGTGCCGCTTCGAGAGATCTCGTGCGCCAGGTGATGAAGGAAGAATCCGGCACATTTCGCGAAGAGCTTAAACAGCTCTTTATCGATACAATTCTTGATGAAAATCTTTTGGATTTGGAAACATTGAAGGGATTGGTGGACCGGGCTTTGGATGAACGGCGCGAGGAGTCGGGAGCGGACGACAAAGGAAACCGCATCCCCATTGCGGCGCAAACCGTTAGCCGGGATGACTCGGGATCGGCCTTGCCGGCGCCCGGCACATCGGCCTTTCGTGATCAAATGACGTCATTGTTCAAGCGTACCGGGCGGCGAGCCGTAAACAGACATCTTAATGCGGGCCGTTATGTCTATTCTATTGTTGACGGCAAACGCCAAGTGACCGTTCCCCTCGACTTCAACGGAAATAAAATCAATGTGGTTGTACCTTTGGAAAGTTCTCCCAAGGTCAAAGAGGATGAAGCGGACATCTTAGCCAAGGCAAAAGATATCTTATTCGGGTTACAGCAGGTTCAACCCATTTCCTAAATCGGAGGCGGCGGGGTGCCGGGGGCTCTTTGGATTATCGCAGGCGTGAATGGCGCCGGCAAAACCACACGAACGCGCAATCCCGAATGGCGCCAGCGTATCAACGCCACAAAATGGCTCAATCCGGATGAAATCGCTGCAGATGTGATGCAGCGGATAAGCTTCTATCGTCCAAAATGGGTTGAGTATCTTGTCAATTTATTGGCAGCGGAATATGTCGAGGCCGCATTGAAGCGTCATATTCGCCAGGGCATGCTGGAAGGGATTGTCATTGAAACAGTGCTCAGCTCAAGAAAATATGAAAAGTACATGAAAGAGGTGAAGACCTTGGGCGGCGAAGTGGGGATGTTCTATGTCGGCGTTGATACCGTACAAATGTCTATCGATCGTGTGGAGATGCGCGTCAAAGAAGGCGGTCATGATGTGCCCCTGCAAAAACTGCGGGATCGATGGCCACGCAGTTTGGACAATCTGGTCACTTGGGCGCGCGAGGTGGACTACTTATACGTCTTTGTCAATAACGACGAAAACGATCCCGACCCACTGGTGATTGAAAAAACCGACGGTCGCTTTGTAACTCATCGAACCGATGTACTACCGGATTTATTGTCCAGGTTTCGAAACGCCGGTCTCATTCCTTGATGAAACTTCCATTTGATCTTTATGCTGATAGATAACGTGCGCCTGCAGTCAGGCTAGCCCCTTGACAGTCTCGATTCACGGTGGCAACGTCAAAAAGTTCTCGTATGGGGTGTGTTGTGTCAGGGGTGTCAGGCATGGGGATCGGCCGTGGAACTCAAGAACAATTTCGATATCAATGAATTTCTCGGCTATATCCTTCCGGGCAGTCTCTTGTTGTTGTGGCTGCAATATACTGCCGCCGATCTTGATGTTTCGGGCCTGCAAACCCAGTGGCAAGGCATGCCGACTGCTTATGCCGGTGTGCTGATTATAGTGCTTTTCATTGCGGGAAGTATGATATGTGGATATCTGTGCAGCATATTCACACGGTTTTTTATGCGGCCTCTTGTTTGGATGTTCAACGGCAACCCACGTAAGGTTGTTTTGTATGCCCAAGACGGCTGTACTTGGTTAGACAAGTTGCGAGCAGCCATCGCAAAGCGGTTCCCAGAGAAGCAACCGGTTACCGAAGATCGATTTTACTCTCCAGCGGTGCTGAAAAAAATCTCCGACCAGTTTCATGCGGTCTACGGTTTGGATCTTAAGGACCCGACAATTGCAAATGCCGCGCCGCGTATGATTCGGTCTTATGTTCTTCAGAACAGTCAAGCGGCGTTCTTTTTTCGCGAGCGTGTTGTTCGGACACGGGCGTTTTGTGGGCATCTTGCCTTACCGCTCCTGTTAATCGGAGTTTCTCTATTTTTGAACGGGCAAGTAATTTTGGGTTTTCTTGATATGGGCCTCGTCATTCTTTTGACCTGGAAGCAGTCTGATTTGGATGAACGAGAATGGAAGGAAATCTATATGAGCTTTATCGGCCTATCGCCTTTAAAAGAGAATGCCACGGCGCCGGTCACATGAATGCTCAGCTAAAAATCGTTACCTGGCATTTAGTCTGAAACTCCCTGGGTAAGCAGCGACAGGTTTGTCCATCGGGCACAAGCGCGGATCATTGGGTGTTGTCTTCATAGAGCAGAGTGCGAGATCTGGCTTTAGGGTATGACTTGGGCCATCCTAACTGCGTTTGCCAATCGTATGCCTATCGGCTGTATAGCTTGTCGTGAGGCGTTGGGGTAAGGGTGCGCCATTTTTTTGCGTTTGCTCTCTATCCTGATTGGCATATGCCCTTCACCAGTCGACGTTGCCTAAATGGCCAAATTTGTATTGTTTTTCAGCCTTTGGTCTTCGCCGAATATTCTCCGTGAACGTATTTGTTTCACTTCGGTATCACCCATTTGGGTGATCGCTTTTTCTGATCAATGGTGTCATTGTTTGAAAGCGAGGTGGCACCGCAATGTCGTTGAGGGAGGGGCAGATGAAGCATCTGATCCACACTGTTCTGGCGGCTGTGGTCCTGATTGCTGGCATGCCAGCGAAAATGGGTCTTGCCAAAGACGCACCGGAGAAAAAATCCGCTGTTTATCTTATCAGTACAGACGGCTGGCAGGCAGAAGGCTTCACTGCGCCTTACGAAATTAGGTTGCCGGACAAGAAGAAAACAAGGTTCTTCATAAGTCCCGTGTCCGAATTTGAGTCCGCGACGCCACCAGAGGATTGGGACGCAAGAATGCATTGGCCCGTGCGTTCAGATTGCTTGGCGGCGGCGGCACGGGCACCTGAAAGTCCTGGACAGCTGGAGGCAGCAGGCGGCGCAGCTTTGGTCAGTATTTTCACATCCATCGTCAAAGCTTTTGTGAAGGTGGCCTTCAGCAATGCGGACAAAGATTTGGAAAAGAAACTCAAGAGCTTTAAGGCGGAATACAAACCCAACGCGGCTTTTTATGCTGTGCGGCATAAACCCGGAACTGCTTCGATCATACGCCCAAACTGGACGTGTTTCCGCGCAGTCCGCCTCAGTTATTGGCAAGTCAAAGGTAAAAAGGACGGCAAAGAGGAGACCGAAACGAAGGCAGAAATTGACTTTGACGTGCTGACCAAAATTGCGTTCGTTGGGGGCACCAAAGAGAGCGGGTCAATAGCAGAGACTTATACGTATCTGGACCGTGATAGCGACGACGACGAACCGAAGGAAACAAAAGTAAACTCTCCCATGGACTACTTCAAAGGATCGGCCGGCATGCAGTTTGTGCCGTTGCGGGTTCATACTAAAATGCCTCGAGCCAAGGGCGAGATTGTGCGATATGGCGTGTCGGCAAAGGGGAGCGATCTGATGTTGGATCAGAAGACCGGTAAGCCCAAACAATTGTTTGAGGTCGCTATCGCCAGCGGTGCTTATGCATTGAAGGGACGCGGCGACAAACGAACAGCCGAAGACAAGACCTCTTATTTTCAGCTGCCCATTGGACTTCAAGCCAGCGATATTTACAGCAATCTTCCCCTATTGCCGATACCCGGTCAATTGACTCCAAAAGCGGGTGCAGGGAATCTCAGTGGTGCCTTCAATATGCAACTGACGATCTCAGAAGCCGGGAAGGGGCCAAGCCGGGACGCGCTGGAGAATTGGCGCGCATTTTTGAGCAACGCCAAGGACGGCGTGAGCGAGGCGACAGCAACAGCGATTGGCGGCTTGTTCGAGGACGAGTGATCGCGGGAACATTGTTTGAGCTGACTGGACACAGTCGCGTGTCACGCCCGACGTTTGACGGCATCCTCACTGTCGTTGCGTTCGTCGGCGTCGTCCGCCTGTCCGGCAAGCCGCGCTTCGGGCACATATTTTTCCAGAACGTCGAACAGGTCCGCCGGGTTGATGGGCTTGGGAATAAAGTCCGCCATGCCGGAGCTCAAATAGAGCTCTTGATCGGCTTTTGCCACATTGGCGGTGAGCGCAATAATCGGAATATCCTTGTAGTGATCCGAGAGATCCAGAATTTGCCGTGTGGCAGCAAGGCCGTCGAGTTCGGGCATTTGGATGTCCATCAAAACCAAATCGAAGTCTTGAATGCGGGCGGCCGCGACGGCCTCCACTCCGTTGGACGCGAGCTGAGCCTTGAGACCCACAATCTTCAAAAAGGAGGTGATGACATTTTGGTTCACCACATTGTCCTCGGCCACAAGAATTTTTGTGTCCTGCGCCAGATGCGGTAGGGGGGGAGTGGTTCGGTCGGTCGTATCGCTTTCGGGTGCGACAGATCCCTTGCCCGCCTTCTTCAAACGCACCGTAAACCAAAAGATGGACCCGTTGCCCGGTGCGCTGATCACGCCGATCTCACCGCCCATCAGCGTAACCAAGTCCCGACAAATGGACAGGCCCAGGCCAGAGCCGCCGAACTTGCGTGCAATCGTTGAGTCCACTTGGGCAAAGCTTTCAAACAACACCTTTTGGCCGGCTGGATCGATTCCGATTCCAGTATCGGCCACTTCAAACCGCAAAAGCAGATCGTCTTCCGTTTCGTTCTCGGTCTGGGCGTTGAGGCACACCTCGCCCTTTTGCGTGAATTTGAGTGCGTTACCTAGCAGGTTTTGTAGAATTTGATAAAGCCGTGTGGGGTCGCCGCAGACATATGTCGAGCTTGGGAGTTGATTGGAGATATTCAGTGCCAAGGACTTATCTTCGAATCGCGGTCCCCAAAGCTGTGCGCATTTGGTCAAAATTTCTTGCACTTCAAAGGGGATGTCTTCCAACTCAAGTTGCTGTTGCTCGATTTTGGACACGTCCAGAACATCATTCAGGAGCGTGAGGAGAAGATCGCCGGATTCAACAATGGAATTGAGGTAGCCGCGTTGTTGATCGGACAGTTCTGTGAACATCAGAAGCTGAGCCATGCCTAGAACGCCGTTCATAGGTGTACGAATTTCATGACTCATGGTGGCAAGAAAATTGGTTTTGGCCCGGTTGGCCGCGTCGGCTTTCGCGCGAGTCGCCTCCAGCTCGATTTCCCGTTCCTTGCGTGACGTCACATCAATGCCGGAGCCGCAATAACCGATCAATGCGCCACCTTCGGCATGATAGGGGGCCACCGTCACTTTCAACCAAACAATGTGGCCGTCTTTGTGTACGATGGGGGCCTCGAAGTACTGCTCAGATTGGGGTTTAGACGCGACTTCTTGAATTTGCCGTTTAACCGCTGCCCGTTCGGATTTAACCACCAAGTCCGTTATATTGCGGCCCGTCATGCTTTCCGCCGAGCGGCCGGTCAGAGCTTCGAATTGTTCGGAGATGAAAGTGGTATTGCCGTCCGGCGCGCTCTCATACGTGAAACCGCCTGAGGCATTGACGATCCGTGCAAGACGCGATTCCGTTTGCACTTGCGCATCGGACACATGATGGAGTTTCTCTTCCGTCTCTTTTAGATCGGTAAAATCTTGGATCACCACAAGCGATAGTTTGGCTTTGCGGTTGTCGTCACGCAAAAACTGATAACGCTCGTGGACATGCCGGATCTCACCATTTGGTCGGCATAGCCTGTAGTCAATGGATTCATGTTTGCTGGTAAGTTTGAGTGCGTCTTCAAATGCTCTATATCGTTCTAGGTCGTCGGGATGCAGCAGGGACAGCGACGCTTTGTGCGTGCTGTAATCGCGCATATACTCCTCTGCGCTTACTCCATGTATGGCGGCAAAGCTGTCGGAAACGGTGACAAAGTGCTTTTCGTCTTCGTCCCAGATTGCATAGCCGAGATCGGCCATATCCGCCGCCAGATTTAATAGATATTCGCGTTCCTGCAATGCGGCACGGGCCTCGATCTGGTCCGTGATCTCCGCGCCCGAGCCGCAAAACCCCTTGAAACCGCCTTGCGTATGATAAAAAGGCGCTATCGTGATGTTGATCCAAATAATGTGACCGGCTTTGTGGGTGATCGGCACTTCGAAATGCCGGTGCTGTGAATGGTGCATGCCGATATCAAGCAATGCCGTGCGGATATCCCGGCGTTTGTCTTCCGGCACCAAATCCGACAGCCGCATACCGAGACAGCTTTCAGGCGTATGGCCGGTAATCTCTTCAAACCGCTCGGACAGAAAGGTGAAGCCGCCGTTGTCATCGGTCTCATAGACATATTCGCCAGACGCTTCGAACACCCGGCTCAAGCGGGTTTCAATATCCGCACGTCTTTCAGTTGACTGCTCAAGATCCTGCGTGATGCGGGCGAGTTCTTGGTCGCGCGCACGTAAAGCCGACCGCGCTGCTTGCAATTCGGCCTTTAGAGCGGCGATTTCCGCATCGCCGTTCGTGGACCCATTGGCCCTGTCTTTCGGATGTGTCATCTGCCTTTTGCGCCCAATTCCGGGACTTTCCCGGAAGTAAATCAAATTAGCGTGTACGGCTTAGGATTCGGTAAAGCGCCTATAGGCTGCAATATCTGCCTTGTCATGACCTTATGGTTGATGAGGGGGGCAGAGTCGGAACAGATTCAAAGCTGACGTGGGTTGTAGGCCGGCGCCTTATGGCACTTTTTCGCCTTTGACGCGCAAATCCACTTTCACCTTGTCGCCGGTGTCATTGATCAGCGCGATCATCCACGGATTGACCGTTTCGCCCGTCGACGGGTCTTTGGATATTTTGAGTTTGAGCTTCACTTCCAAATCGCCATCATCATTTTGCGCTTTGCGGGACTCGAGCTTATCCCCTTTGGGCCGGGCGCCAAGAAAAATGCCGACACCGGTTTGCTTGCCTTTTTCCAATGAGTCTTTCGGTGTCTCGCCCACCAAGGCCCAAAGCCTCTCCCATTCTTCTGGTGTCTGGGCCACATAATAGGCTTCGATCGCAGGGCCGTTCTCGCCTTTATACGTTTTCATACCCACTTCTTTATCCGCATAAGCGGCGGGTGCTGTCAGAACCAAAGCGGCGGTCAACATGATCATTCGGGAGACGAAATTTTGCATCGGGTTTCCTCAAGGTCGTGCTTTGGTTGGGGGCAGGCGAGTTGCGTCTCTTTTGGTTTTAGGGCGGTTCCGTGACGCGCCCATGACAGGGTGCCGGCCGGCTCGGGCCGTCACAAAACCTTTAAGAAGAATGCCAATAAATCCCGGATTTTGGCCTATTTAGGCACCGTTTTCACCCAATTGGGTGATTGCGCAGGAGCGGAATTCGGCGTTAAATTAGACGTTGGCTTTGCGAAACGGGGCGCAGAGCCGGGGGAATTTTGTAATGTCGAATAGTACCGGTAAGACCGCCGGGCATGGTGTATGGTGGATCTATGGGATCGCCTGTGCCGTGATGGCGGTTCAGATTCAAGACTTCTATGCGGGTGTGCTTTACCGATCTGTCTTCGCTTTGGCAGATTCTCTCTTTGTCCTAATTTTTAGTGCTTTTCTCTGTTGGTCTTTTGCACGCGGCTATCGCTGGGCGCGCTTTGCACTGGCCTATTTCGCTATTGCCATGTTGGTCACGGCGGAAGGCGTATTGCCTGGTTTGGGATTGGGCGGGGATGTTCTAAACCTGCTGAGCAACGCTGTTTATTTTACTGCCGCAGCCTGCCTCATCTTTGCGCCGCGTACTATGCTCGCAGCTTTGGAATCAGCACGCACATCTTCTCTCGGGCCTGACGAGGTTCTGTCTGACCGAGACGCGCGCCGGCGCGGACGTCGCATTCTTGCGATTATGATTGTTGCGATCTTTGCTGCACAGCTCACGTGGATGTTGCCGGCCTGGTGGCGCATGGGCACAGAACCTGGTTTGACGGAAGCCCTGGTTATGTCCGTTATCGCTCTGATTGCGGTCACCCTTTGGCGTCGTTCCGAAAACGCGCGTGCTTGGGCCTGGCTCTTGTCTTTCGGGGCATGTTTTTGGTTTTTGGCGCTTGGTGTTTTTGCGCCCGAACCCAATGACTTTTTCATCGCCATCGGACTTGCCCATTTGGCGATTCCCTCTGCTCTCGTCTCATGGCGATCGGTGCAAGTCTATTTCGGCGACAAAGATCTGGACGCAAAATGGGAATATGTCCGCCCCACACCTCGCCGTCCCAAGGCTTGGGGGGAAGCGCATGACGGCTCGGCCGCTCTCTCAGCCGACCGTTCTCCCAAACGCAGTGTTTGAAGCCTCTTTGTGTGCCTAGCCCTGGAAGCATGCGGCGCGACTCGATAGAGTGATTGCCAGTCCATCTTGAAAGTAAGACGTTTGCCTATGACTTGGGCCTCACTTGCTCTGGTTTTGCTGTTCAGTGGTGTCATTTTATGGCTGCTGCGCAATGCGGAAGCACGGGTGCTTATGCGCGAGCTTGGGCGCTATGGTCTCTATCTTTTTGCGTCCATAATTCAAAATGTCAGCGGCCGACCGGTCGGCTACGTGGCACGCTATCGCGACAGCGTCGCCCGCGATGCAGGGATAAGGCCAGAGAGTGGGAAGCCGAATGACGACGTGCCCTCAAAAGATCAAGAATAAGTGCATTAAGCCTAACAGCCTGTTTTTCTTTGTACATTCCTGACAATTTCGCGAGTTGAACTGAACTGCCGGTGTTTCGCCTTGCTGCAACCGGCGCTTTCTGATCAACTCATTCATGAAAGAGCGCGGCGCTGTTGAGGGGCGGGGCCGCCGAAATGGGGTCTCGTTTTGAGATATATTTCCCGGCATTGGGCCGGACAGTATTCACTACCGCGCAGCTTATTTGTGAATTTGCTGGTGCCGGTCATCCTCATCTATTTTTTGAATGACGTTTTGGATTTCATGTTGTCGGCGGTGCCCGACACGGTGTTTGTGATCCAGTTGTGGTTTGTGGCTTTGGCCGTGCTTTTGGCCTTGTTGGTCTGGGGCGCAACCGGTGCTTGGAAGTCTGCGACCCGCGTGTTTCGCCGACAAGACGGCGGCATCGCCCGAAAATTGCTTCGCTGGTCCGGCGCAGAGTTGGCGCAAGTTTCAATTTTCTTCCTGGCGCTGTTTTATACCTTTTCTCTCACAGTGTTTTTGCCGACCTATTCCAATTTGGTGCAGATTGCCCGTGGGCAAGATCCTTTGAGTCAATATGTCTTGGAGTGGGGTGACGAAGACCGCACATGGATTTATTTTGGCGGAACGATCGGCTTTGGCTTGAATGATCAATTGAAAGCCATGCTGAATGAGCCGAACAATGCGTCCTATATTCAATTGGAAAGCGACGGCGGTCGTGAATTGGAAGCGGAAAAGACGGCTCGCACGATCGAAGCGGCCGGGCTTTCAACCTATACTCAGTTTCAATGTGTCAGCGCCTGCACATTAATGTTTCTTGCGGGTAAGGACCGCACTCTTGATTTGGAAGACGGGGCGCGCATCGGTTTCCACAGTCCATATCTGACCACCATGATGGGTGACACCAGTGTCGGCGGGTTGACCAGCGAGTATTACCGCCATCTGGTGGGGCGTAACGTCTCGGAGAGTTTTGCCGCTTGGGCGATCCGTGTTCCCCCGGACGATATGTGGTTCCCCACGCCGCAAATTTTAAAAGAAGAAGGCATCGTCACCCAATTTTATGTGGATGAGGAGTCCGGGACTGTTCCTGTTGACTCCTATTTGTTCGACGATGCGTTTTACACTTTGGCCGAGGCTGAAGCGATCTTTCGTGAAGTGGATGAAACCACACAGCAAGTTGAAGATTTGCAAGAGGTGATCGACATCAATAAGCGCGCTTTGGAGACCGGCTGGCTGAGCCTGGCTGATCAAACCAACGCCCATTTCCGCATCGGCATTTCCCACCGCTTTCAGGACGAATATGACGCGGCGATTTTGGCTTTTCGTGCTGCGGATCAATTGCGTCCCGATTACACGCCTGTGCTTTATCAACGGGCGCTGACCTACGGCGATTGGTATTGGGCGACCCGCGATCCTATCCGCCTGCGCCAAGCGCTGAATGATTTGTCGCGGCTTGTACAGATGGAGCCGGAAAACGGTGAAGTCCGCAGCACTCGCGGTATGTATTATGTTGAGGCGAAAGAATTCGACAAAGCAGAAGCCGATTTTGATCAATCGGTCATCTTGGCACCGTTTGACTCAGCCATTGCCAACAATTCTTGCTGGTTCAAAATCACAGAGCTCGGCCAGTATGAAACCGCTTTGCCCGATTGCAATAAAGCGCTGGAATTGGAGCCGGAGTCAGATGCCGCACTGCACAGCCGAGGCCTCACTTACGATATATTGGGGGAGCGCGATCTCGCCATCGCCGATTATCAGAAGGCCTATGAAATTGCGCCGGAGCGACAGGCGATCTCACGCGATTCCATCGCCTATTTGGAGGCACGCGTTTCGGATGTGCAGGCGGTGAGCGCCATCACCGGGGTTTGGGCAGCAGACCCGTCCTTACCGGAGGTCCAGAAATTCAACTCCTGCGACGAGAATGCCTTGCGCATTTCCGTCGACGTGGCGGCAGGCATATATAGAGCACTTAATGTGACCAGTGGCTTTGAAATTCGTGCCAAACTGTTATCCGCTGACGGCAATCGCTTTCAGATTGAATATGCCGATGAGGAACGTCTCGACGATGCCGGCAATCCGGTATCTTGGCATTTGGTGATGCTGGATGCGGATCGTTTCTTTTGGGTGCGCGATGATGACTATCTGCGCGTCGACGGACGTCTTGTCTTCCAAGGGAAAAATACGGAAATCCGCACCCGCTGTGCATCCGTTTCGTAAGGCTTTGGCGCAAACCTTGGATTACCTCCAGATGACTTAGCGGTTCGGGCTAGTATTGATATTCTGGTTGATCTGCAGGGCAGGCTTAGAGCTGACAGTTCTTCTCAAGCCATCCGATCGCCTCACTGCCCCCTGTTGCATCCAGCTCATATGTGACGGTGCTGCCGCCTTGCTCTCCACGAAACTGCATAACTTGGCCCAGTTTCAAGCTGTTTAAGATATTCCTGAGCGGCACGCCGTCATTCAAGCGGATGGCCCCCAATGCATCCGTCTGAATCGTACCCAAAACAATTTCGCTCTCTGATCCTGCCGTGTAATTGATTGTTAGTGTTGAAGCCGGTGCAGCGCTCATGGGAATCCTAAGAGCGATTTTGGGATTGAATTTCACACCACAGGAAACAGTGAAGTCATCTTTCAGCAGATTGAAGCTCTCAAGGCCCGTGTTACGATCGGTTTCTTGCAAGTACAGCCAGTTTCCGGGCCCTACATCGATCTTTTGTTGAGCAAGAGCAGGTGAGCTTGCTGTAACAGAAAGGGCTGCAATCACCAATGCGCTCACTATTTTCATTCTTTTCTACCTACTATGACTCTCGACAACACGATGATCGCCTGCAGCCCAGATAAGTCAAGCATAGATATCGGGACATCAAATCTCTTGTTTCTCGGCCCAGCTTTTGAGGTCCTCCAAGATTCCCAAAACGCTTTGCCCGAAGGGTGAAATTTCGTAAGTGACAGCGATGGGTTTCTCACTAACGACGTGGCGCGTGATCAAGCCGTTCTGTTCCATTTCCGACAGACGCTGAGACAAGATCTTTTTGCTTGCACCGGTAAGCAGTCGGGCCAGCTCATTGAAGCGCACTGGGCCGTCTTTTAAATGCCAAAGCACTGACGCAGTCCACTTGCCGCCGATCATGCGCATGCTCCGTTCAATCGGGCAGGGCAATTCGCAAGGTCCATCTGTGTCTTCTTTGGCATTTCGTGCGGTCATGTGGTTACCAAAAGTATACTGATTGACTTTTGTTATCTTACACCTAAGTCTCGTCTACGAAAACAAATTGAGAGGTGATGAACATGTCCTCATCTAAAGCGGTGGCGGGATCGCAGTTTCCGGAAATGATGGTGCAAACTTTGGACGGGTCCAGCGTTGAGCTGGGTGCGCTCAACGGGGGCAGATGGAAAATGGTGGTGGTCTATCGCGGCCGTCATTGTCCACTCTGCACCAAATATCTCAATCAACTTGAATCCTTTGTGGAGCGTTTGAAAGAGGAGGGTGTGGATCTGGTTGCTGTGTCTGCAGATAGCCAAGTGCAATTGCGCGACCATTTAGAAAAACTCAATGTCAGCTTTCCGCTTTATTATGGGCTATCGGTTGAGCAGATGCAGACTTTGGGCGTTTATATTTCCTATCCGCGCTCGGAAAAGGAAACGGATCACCCCTTTGCGGAACCAGGCCTCTTTGTGATCAACCACGACAATGAAATTCAATGCGTGGACCTGTCCAACAATCCGTTCATCCGGCCTGAGATCGAGTCACTCGTTTCCGGATTGGAATGGATCCGAAATCCGGACAACAATTATCCGATCCGTGGGACGTATCCGTAATCAAAAAAGAGTCCCAATTTGCAGCGGCGACCGAATGACTCAATTTTGCGTTTTGGAAAAAGGCGCGTTGGCATTGGCCAATTGAAACACAATGGTGTGGTTGCCACAGCCGGTGCATCGAAAGCGCGCTTCGAATTCATCGAGGCGCATGGTGGGCGGTGGATTCAAGTCCAGCACCACTTTTTGTTTGATTAGTTTGTGGCGTTTGCAATGCAGGCACATGCCGTTGAGATCATATGACAGTCGGCGAAGAATTTGGCCTAAGGGAATTTTTCGGGTGCGTTCGAGCTCAGGCATGACGGCACCTGGCCCAGGCGTTTGAGACCTTCCAGATCCATTTCCATTTGCCGGTCGGGCCGGATCGCAATCGCTGCAGACTGCACATGGGACCCTGTTAAACTGTGATGCCCGCGTCTTCGGACACGAAGAGAACCATCGTAGCGGTCAACCCCATGAGGTAAAGAAGATTCACTTAACCGCATGGTGTTTTATGTCAGTCTTTTTTGGGGAGGTAAATGTGGCCAACAACTTTGAAGAATGACCGAATGTTTTAAGGGGAGCCGATTGTTCCGTATCGTCGCTTAGGCCGCAGCCAATTGCACCGCCGCCATCAGATAGAGAAGGGCGGTGACGATCGAGCCGAGTGTGCGGACGTGATTCCAACGAGTCCAGTTTCGGCCGTAAAACCGCCAGTAAGCTTCACCCTCGGCGCTGTCCGCGTCCAGCTTGTCGAGGCGTTGGTTCATGGGCACGTTGCCTAAAAGGGTGACGGCAAAGACGGTAACGGCATAGATCATTCCAGCTGAGATGATGAGCAGGCGTGCGGTGCCCTCGAGAGATTGATAGGCGTGGAAGGCTAAGCCCAATGTCACCGGCATCAGCAGCAAAAAGAGGCCAATAAAGATTGAGCGGAACACGGTGCGATTGAGCTGCTGCATGGACTCCATCCCCCCGGAGCTTCGAGCCCGGGTGAGGCCTGCCATGACAAAGTCGGAAAAAGATTGGAACACACCAGCAACCAATGCAGCCGCAAGACCAATTGCGAGACAAAGATAGACGATAAATATGGACATGATCATAACTCCTGAAGGCAAAGGGACAGGTGACGCAGCGCTTTAGCGCCGCGTCGTCCGTAGACTAGGTTGAAAGGCGAAAAGAGCGGCCAAGCTCAATGCACCGAGGATAAGCTCCAACATGGCCGCTTGGGTGAGAGGCGCCGAGGGCATGCCGTCGGACATCATGCTCCATATTCGGGAAAGGCCATAAGAGCCGTAGATCAAAGCCGCGAGGCTGAGAGATAGACGCAGCATGTGCTGCCGGATGGCGCCCAACAATATGATCACACCGCTGATCAATAGCATGCCGCCGGGTGCACGCACTTCCGAGAGTAGGCTCGGATTGCTGCCCAAGACAATGCCGTTCGATGCTGCAAAGGACATGGGAGCAAATAAGAGGGCTGTACCAATCCCGAAGAGAATGACGCCGGCGATGGCGGCAAGAGCTCTGAAGAGAAACTGTCTCATGCGACGGCCCTCCATAGATCCGTTGCCGCAATCTCTTTGGCATAATCGGCAAAATCTTTCGGCGCGCGGCCGAGTGCCCGTTCCACACCGTCGGTGATATAAGCATTGCGGCCATCAAGCACGGTGGTGAAGAGATAGTCCATAATCCAAACCACCTCTTGCGGAGCGCCGGACTTGGCGACACCCGCGACAAAAGCTTCATGTGGAATTTCTACAAAGGCAACGTCCCGGCCCGTCGCATCGGACAATTCCTGAGCGATCTCTCTAAAGGTCAACAGCCGCGGACCGGTGACTTCATAAACCTCACCATTGTGACAGTCGTCGGTAAGCGCGGCCACGGCCACATCCGCAATATCGTCCACATCAATAAAAGGCTCGGCTACATCCCCCACAGGTAGGGTGATTTGTCCGGCTTGAACCATGTCAATAAAGGCGCCTTCGGAAAAATTTTGGTTGAACCAACTGGCACGCACCACAGCCCATTCAAGACCGCTCTCCTGCACGATCTTTTCGCAAGCTTGGGCTTCCGCTTCTCCGCGGCCGGACAAGATCACGGCTTTTCTGACGCCTTGGCGTTTGGCGGCAGCAACGAAAGCGCGGATCGTGTCCGTAGCGCCGGGAACGGCTAGGTCAGACGCATAAGTAATGTAGACATTTTCCACATTTTCCAGGCAAGCGTTCCAGCCCGCCTCGTGCGTCCAATCAAAAGCGGGTGTGGCGGATCGGGAGCCGATGCGCACAGGTACGTTTTGGGCGTGTAGTCTTTCGACGATACGTGATCCGGTCTTGCCCGTGCCGCCGATCACCAGGGTGAGGCCAGTGTGGTTTGTCGATTTTTTCGAAAAGAGATTCATAGCGTGCTCCTTTTGGGTTTGAACAAACCGATACTTTCAGGGGCGAGCTCGGATCTCTTGACGCGGCGCGCCAAGCTTTTGACATCTCGTGCCAATATGGGTGGGTACGGCCTAGCTTTGAGCAGACAGGCGGAAGGAGCGGGGCGTCTCGCCTGCCCAACGTTTAAAGGCTCGGGTAAAGGCGCTTTGATCGGAAAACCCGGTCATAAAGGCAACTTCCGCCAAAGCATAGTCGGAGCCTTGCAAAAGCCTCTCGGCCAATTCTCGGCGTGCACCGTCCACCAAGTCTTGATACGCAAAGCCACGCTCGGCGAGGCGCCGCTGTAGGGATCTGCCACTCATGCCTAGGCTCGCGGCAATGTTCGAGACATTGGGCACGCCTTCGCTTAAACGTTGAGACACCTGGATCCGCACGCGCTTCTCCAGGGCACTGTCATCGTCGAGCGCTGCCAATTCCTTTTCCATATGGGTGTCAAAGAATTGCGAAATCTGTGCATCGCCCAACTTGTTCGGCACCTGCAGCATCGCCTCGGACACTTGCAGCGCATCGCGGTCGGCGCCGTAATTCACCGGGCATCCGAAATAGTCTTCATGAACCGATATGTCTTTAGGCTTTTCGTGTTTAAAAAAGACCGCCTCTGGGAGGAAGGGTTTTGAGCAGACTTCTGCGCTGATTTGCATGATCGCCGATAGGGTTTGTTCGTTGGACAATTTAAGACCGAAGCGGTCACCGTCGCGATGGAGCATCATATAATTTTTGCCGTTCTCGCTCCGCACTTCATAGGTCGACACACTGGTCAACACGAGGCCATATCGGACTGCGCGTTCGTAAGACCCGCGCAAGTTGGTGGCCGATTTGAACGCCAGTCCAAATGCACCATAGTCATCGCAGCGCATGGAGGCGCCTACAGGAATCGTGATGGAGCGGCCTTTTGGATCTTCCGCTGCCACTCGCTCGCACAGCGCGTAATAGTCCTCATCGGGAATCATCAGCTTGGGATCAATGGGCGCGTCCGGATCGACACCGGCCAAGCGAAAAAGCGCCCGCTTGCGCGCGGTTTCGCCGTCGACTGCACCGATCACCTTGTGTACAAATAGAGTGGAGATCTGACCCATTGGCCCATCTTACGGCAGCGGTCGGAAATTTCGAGTCTCAAGGCCTTGCAATTGACTTGAGGCTTGATTCAACCACCGCGGTCTTCATTCAGCTTTTTCACGTAATCCACGTCGATTTCCGAGACGCCGTCTTCAATAGCTTGTTTGATAATGCCTTTGAGTGCCGTCTTCAAAAAAGGTTTTGGGATGCCGGTCAATTGTTTACAGGCATCACGAGTGAAGCGTACGTCCGGATTGATACGGTTGGCTTCGTAATAGACTGATTCTTCTTTTGGGCCCTTATCCGTAGGCGTGGGGAACCAAAAGCGCCGCCCGGGTTCGGAGAACCAAAAGCGCGCGCCGTCGCGAAAGCCGAAGGTGATCGGCATATTGGGCATGCGCTTTGCACCGTCTTCCAAGTTTTTCGCCCAAGTTTCTTTTAAAAGAATATTCTCGATCTTGAGCACGAAATATTCCGGTGTCACGCCATTGTCCCGGATTGGTTGATCTTCATCCCAGGTACATTCATGAACTTGGAATGCTTCTTTCAGGATTTGCGGATAAATTTTCCCGTCCGGTTCACGCCCGGGTGTGGGGCTGTCCACCAACGTATACGGACTGTCCTTCATTTTGTCTTCGGTGGTTTGGCCGGGATAGCCAAGTCCGACCACTTGTTTCAATTGTTTGCGATTGAATTCGACAAAATTGAGCGCGCACTTTTTATTCCGCCGAATATTGTTGTCCGTATTGGAGCCTTTGCGGCTGATTACCAAAAAGGAACGTCCCGTGATCACTTCGAAGGGAAAGGTCAGTTGATAAGGACCGATATTGGTTCGGCCGTCTTCGCTGACAGTGGTGATGAGCGCGAAAGAAGAAGGCCAATAGGAACTGGCCTGGTACCAATTGTCCCGCATCGGACTGTTGACGAACGGCTCGTTGACAGTGCTGCGGCGAAAACGGTCAAAGAAACTCATATGAATTCATCCCCCATTGAGATCACGCGAACACCTAGCGTGACCAACGGGTCATAACAAATGATTCTTTGCTGGTGAGTCTTCCTAGTGACCAAAGCGGAAATTCAGGTCTGAACGCTGGAGGGCAGTTCAACGAAATCCTCGGTCCGGTCCAGGGAGTTCATGGCATTGAAGAGATCTGTGGGCGGCGCGATCAGTTTGCGTTTGGTCAGGTCCAGCCAGCCGCCGGCGCTGGTCACCCGTGCGCTGAGTTTTTCGTCCGCCCGGAAAATGTCATGACGCAGAAGAAACCGGCTACCGTCAGACGCATGACCTGCGAGGGCATAGGTGATGGTAATCTGTTCCTGCAGGGAGACTTCGCGGAAATACTCCACTTCGTCTTTCATCACAACGGGTCCAATGCGCAAGCGGGAGAATTCCGACATGGGAAAGCCATGTTCCATAAGGAATTGCTGGCGGACATCGGCGGTTTTGTCGAGATAAGAGGTGTTGGCCATATGGCCGTTAAAGTCCATATCAGCCCAACCGGCAAAAAGTGTCTTTTTATACATTATATCAATCTCGGCTTGTGAATGTGGCAGGTCTTACGGGTCGCTGACACGAAACACGATTTTGCCCTGGACCGCGCCCTCTTCAATCATTTGATGGGCCTCGGCTGCTTGTTCCAGGTCCATAATCTTCCAGACCTTTGGGCTGATTTTACCTTCGGCCAACAGAGTTGTGAGCTGCTGCAGATCTTCCCGGAACCAGTCTGGGTGCTCCTCCCGCATGGTTGTGATTCCGTACATAGGCGCGACCAACCGGTTCTTGTCGTCAAACAGCCGCCACATCAATTGTTGCCATTGCCATTTCAGAAATTCCACCGCCACGCCGGTCATCGAGCCACCGTCGGCAGAGACAGCGGCATCGTAAAAGCCGTAAATGATCAGGGTGCCGCCGGGCTTTAGACTCGAATACGAGCGTTTGAAATTCTCCACACTGATAGCGTCAAACACCACGTCGACCCCTTCACCGCCGGTCTCTTCCATAATGCGCGCCACAAAGTCTTCAGTTTTGTAATCGATGGCCGTGACGCCCATATCCGCGACGAAATCTTGTTTGCCTGTAGAAGCCGTTCCAAAGACCTCTAGTCCCTTGAGAACGGCAAGCTGGGACAAGGCGCTACCGACCGCGCCGGATGCACCGTGAACTAAGATTGATTGACCGGCGCTGAGATCAGCGGCTCGCTCCAGCATTTGATACGCTGTCATATAAGAGAGCATCAGCGTGACCACTTCGGTGTCGTCAAGATTGTCCGGTATGGGCGTTAAAAGCTCGGCGGGGCGCAAAATATGGGTGGCATATGCCCCAAAAATAGTCATGTCCGCGACCTTTTGGCCGATTTCAAAACCACTCACGCCATCTCCAATTTTGCCGACGATGCCCACCATATCGTAGCCGGGCGCAAACGGTGGTTCGACGTCTAGGCCTGGGTAGATGCCCTTGCGCAGCATGATGTCGGTAAAGGAGGCGCTGGTTGTTAAAATCCGTACACGAATCTCTCCGGGTCCAGGATCAGGCAAGTCTCCCGCAACCAGCTCAAGTACATTCGGCCCCCCATATTCTGTAATGACAACCTGTTGAAAACTGGAATTGGCCGCTAAAGTCTCGTGGTCGTCGGCCCAAGACAGGTTTCCGAAAAGCGGCAAGCTCAAGAGAGCTGTCATCATTGCGAGGCGCCATCCTGGTCTCACTAAAAAAAGGGGCATTTTCTGTCCTATCGCTTCCTTCAATCCTCGGAGAAACGCACGGTAGGATGATCCCACCGGGCGCTCAACTGTGATCATCTTGTGTAAAGCCATCTAACGTTGAAGGCGTTTCACCTTTCTGATTTCTTCTTCTGGTTGCGTCGGCTCATTTGCTCGTCGCATAGTGCCTCTTTCGACAAAACCGACACCGACAAGCGATCATGGCACATAAAAGCCGCCTCTGTTTCAACTTCAGCCGACAAATTCGCCTCTGACGGGAATTTTTAGCCCATTTGGGCTATGTGAATTGAGCGATCACTTTATTACATTCGCGGGAGACCGTCTTATCCGGCAACTTTGAGGTTAGCGGGGACCCCATTTGATATGACGAACGACCATGAGCTCTCTCAGCTCGTCTTGCAGGCTGTGCGTGATCCGGTCTGTTGGAAAAAGATTTGCGATCTATTGGCTGAGCGCTTTGCGGCCCGCAATGTTGTGCTGACCGTCTACAAAAAACCCGACACGGCGGTTTTTACGGCTACCTGCGGTAATTCTGCGAATCTGGTCGACGCGTATTGGAAAAACGAGCGTGCCGGTGATGTTTGGCTTGATCGTATTGCGGATTTGACTGCCGGTACGGTGACGCGGGGCAGCGATCTTCTGCCCGATTCTGAGTTTCGCCAGACGTGCTTCTACAAGTCCTATCTTGCGCCACTTAAGATCGGACGCCTGCTCACGGGTATATTGATCAATGATGATGATTATCGCGCATTTGTGGGCGTGATGCGGGCGCCGGATGAAGACGATTTTAATCTCGAAGATCAATCCCGTCTAAAAGCTCTGTTGCCGGTTTTGCAATTGGCTGTGGTGTCCTATTTGGAAATTCGGCAACAGAAAATGTGGAACGGTTATGTGGCTGACGGCTGGCTAAGTGTGAACAATGTGGGTGCAGTCATTTTGGGGCCGGACAATGAGGTGATTTACACCAACGCTTTTGCCAGGGCCTATATCGCCGAAGACCCCGCCCTAGAGGTGAAGTCCGGACAATTGATTTTCTTGGGTGAGAGTGAGTCCTATCAACGGGTGCAAAGCAACATCTGGTTGGCATCCCAGCCGGAACAGGCCGGCGCCTCCAAGATTCGATTTCAAACTTTGGTCAAAGGCGATAAGATCTTTCAGTGGTTGTTCGTCAATATTCGTCAGTTCTCAGATTATGTAGACTATGGTTTAGAGCAAGAGGACTCCTGCATGGTGTTGATTCAAGCGCTTGATCAAACCACAAGTTATTTGGACGAAGAGCGGCTATCAGCCTATTGGTCATTGACCAAAGCTGAGATTCGTGTCGTGCGGGGAATTTGTGACGGTATGAAAATCAATGAAATTTCAAAAGAAAATGACGTCAGTGTTCATACGGTAAGAGCCCAGGTGAAATCCGTATATGAAAAAATGGGTGTAAATTCCCAATCGGGATTGCTTCGGTTGGTGGCCGAAGATTCTCTTGTGGCGCTGCCCAGTTTCACCAACTTAGACACCAACAATCGCGGGATCACCTATGAAGTGATTTAGTCTCAAGGCGTATTTGTTTCACACAAATACAAAATCGTCTTGATGGAGGGATGCGCTGGTGACTCCGATAAGGGTGAGGCTGTCGCCACCACCAAACGAGAGTAACGTGTTTCCGCCGACATCCGAGGCAGCGCTTTGGACTTCTGCAAAGCTGTCAAAGCTTGCGCCGAGAGAGAGCGCAATGATGTCCTCTGATCCGGCTCCGCTGGCAAATCCTTCGATCGTGTCGGCGTCGTAGCCGGTCGCGAATATAAAACGATCATTGCCGAAGCCGTCGGGCGTAAACATGGTGCCACCGATCAAGGTGTCGTCGCCAGCACCTCCGTCCAACGTATCATTTCCGCCGAGACCAAGCAGAAAGTCATTTCCGTTGCCACCTAATATCTCGTTCCCATTATTGTTTCCCGCCAGTCCGTCGTCGCCGTTTGAGCCGATGAGGCCTTCTATCTGAGCGTATGAGTCGCCGGCGGCATGGCCGGTATTGTAGTTGCTATATTCATTGATGAGGATTGCCACGACCCCGGAACCGTCACGTTCATAGGAGGCATAATCGAAACCGCCACCACCATTCAAGGTATCCGCACCGGCCAGGCCAGCCAAAATGTTACTATTGGCATCTCCGGTCAGGCTATCACTTCGGAAGCTGCCTTCCAGATTCTCGATTGAAAAGTACCTGTCACCTCGTGCGTCACCTTGGTTGCTGTTTGGGTTGCCAAGTGAGGCTGTCACGGCGCTGCCTAGAATTCTATAACTTGCCCAATCGTCTCCGCTGTCACCGAACAGCCAATCTCCGCCCGTGCCTCCGTTCAGTGTATCGTTGCCGCTGCCTCCGATGAGATAATCCAACCCGCCGAGTCCGAGCAATATGTCGTCACCGCTGCCGCCCACCAACGCGTTTAGATTGTCGTCTCCGCCGAGGAAATCATCGTGTGATGTTCCTTCCAACACTTCGATATCCGTATAGGCATCACCGGTGCTATCGCCGGCATTGTAGATTGAGTATCGCGAATCCAAAATAGCAACCAGGCCGGCGCTACCGCCGTCATAAGTGACCCAATCAAGTCCTCCGCCTCCGTTGAACCAGTCACTACCGCCGCCCCCGATGAGCGTGTCGTTGCCGCTGCCGCCGAAAAACTGATCATTACCGCCGTTGCCCAGCATGAGGTTGTTGCCGTTATAGGCATAGATAAATTCCGACCCCGACGTTCCGTTGATCGTGTGGGTTCCGGAAAAGACCTCGGCCAGCAGCTCGTCTTCTGTGTCATTAGCAACAGCCGATGCAATTTCGAGCACGGTTACGCTAAATCCGGTGATCGACACCAATGCTGTTCCATTCCAGGTCGTGGAGATTGAATTGATGGTGCCGAAATCGGGAATGTCATCATTATTAAAGTCGATGAGCCCAAATCCACTCAGTGTAATTTGAGCTGTGTTGGATCCATCTGTGACATCCACAACCCATTGGGTAAGAGATTTGCTGGTCACGGATCCGGTAATGACATCGCCGAAGTCGTATTGGGTATAGTCAATCAATGAGGCGGCGGCAGGTCCAAGGGTGATGGTTGCCATATCTATTGCCCTCTTTTACACGGCACAATCAATAAATCTTAGGCCAGTTTGGGCTTATTTTGTTAAGAACCTGCAAAGGGATATTTATTTATATAAATCAATGTGTTGTGGCTCATTTCAAATGTAAAATCTGCGCACTATGTGGCTCAATCACGCAAAGACGAAGTCGTCTTGATGGAGTGATGCGCTGTTGATGCCGATGAGTGTGAGGCTGTCCCCGCCGCCGAAGGACAAGACGGTGTTGCCGCTCACATCGCTGGCTGCAGCCTGCACCTCCCCGAA